>Ga0164290_1000155_pt1 | contig 260960 bp, 228 predicted proteins | sample Micstemetagenome_FD_108782 | JGI IMG/M metagenome (GOLD analysis project Ga0164290, IMG submission 108782) | Contaminated culture microbial community from soil near Moab, Utah, USA - Microcoleus steenstrupii SON62 (Illumina Assembly) | ecosystem: Environmental > Terrestrial > Soil > Soil crust... | reverse complement strand
CGCGCGCGAAGCGCCCCATACCGCGAGGGCCGCTCCACCGGCGAGCCCGGCTGCGTAGAGCGGCATGCGCCCACGACGAACGAGCGGCTTGTCGCCGAGCACGTCGTCGAGCACGACGCCGACGAGCATCGCAATCGGCGGCACGGCCGGGAAGATGTAGTGGTGGAACTTCGTGCCCATGAACGTGAACAGGGCGAACGCGAAGAGGAACCACATCACGAGCATGACGGACGCATCGCCGACCGCGCTTCCGGCGTTCGCGCCGTTCGCGCCTGCACCCTCGCGTGCCGCGCGCGCGCCGAACGGCCGCCACTTCCACGAGAGCGCCGAGTCGCTGCGCCGGAATCCCCAGAGCAGGCCGAGCGGCACGAGCCCGCTCCACGGAAAGACGGCGTACCCGAGCTGCCAGAGGTAGTAGCGGATGCCCGTGTCGTCGCCTTCGTTCGTGTCGTGCACGTGCGAGAAGGCGCGGTTGAACATGTCGTGGAAGATCAGCCGGTCGGTGAACGGCGAGCCGTGGCGGATGTACATCGCCACGTACCAGGGCAGCGCGACCGCGAGGATGACGAGAAGGCCCGTCATCATCTCGAGGCGGAGGAGCTCCTTCCAACGGCGCGTCGTCGCGACGTACGCGAACGCGCAGATGATCGGCAGGCCGAAGCCGGCCGGGCCCTTCGCCATCGTGGCGATCGCCGCGCAGAGCCACGCCGCCACGTAGAGGATCCGGCGCGTGCGCCGCTCGCCCCAGTTCAGATAGAGCGCGCCGCCGAGCACGACGCTCCAGGCGACGGCTTGCAGCGAAGGCTCGAATCCGCCGAAGTAGCGCACGAGGCTCGCGCCGAAGCCGTCCGGCCGCGCACCCGTCGACTTCGGGATGCTCGCCGGATTGTGCATCACGCACGCTTCGTTGCCGGGGAGGCCGCAGTTGCCGGCCGAGCCGCTCTTGAATTCGTCCCAGTGGATGCGGAAGCCCTTCGGACCGTCGCCCCAGAGAACGAGCTCGATGTTCCGCGAGAGGAGATAGAGGATCTGCGGAATCGCGCAGAGGAGCACCGCGCCGAACACGAGGTGCCAGAGCGACAGGCGCCACTTCGCGCCGAACGCATCGACCTCGTAGACGCGGACGTGCTGCTCCTCGTTCGTGTTCAAGCCGAGGAGGAGGAGGCCCATCGCCGCCGTCATCGCCGCGACGAACGGCATGTCCGTCATCGTCTGGTGCGCGAGGAAGAACCAGTCCGGCAACGTCGCGAGGACGAGCGCGCCGAGCAGACCCGCGCGGCGGCCGAAGACCTTCGCCACTCCCTTGTAGAGGAGGTACATGGCGCCGATCGTCATGAGCACGTTCGGCGCACGCACCGCCCATTCCGGATGCGCATTCGCGAGGCCGCTCGCGCCGATGAGCATCTGGTCGGCGCGGAAATGCGTGCCGAGCGTCGCCATCGCGATCGACTGAATCCAGAAGTTCAGGATCGGCTTCGACCAGAACCAGCCGTCTTGCGCCCACCAAAGCGAGACCCAGTCGTCGCGGGCGAGGACCTCGCGCGCGACCTCGCCGTAGTGCGTCTCCCACGGATCCCAGAGCGACTGGAGGCCCATCGCCGGGAAGTAGAGGAGCGCGCCCGCCGCCACGACCCAGAAGCCGTGCCGCTGGAACAGCGGGCGGTCGAGCCCGAGCTCGTCCGCCTTCCAAGGACCGAGGACGGTGCCGACGTTGAACGCGCACGCGACGAGAGCGAGGAACGATCCCGTGACGCTCACCGAGCCGAGCCACCACGGGCCGACGGCGGCCTGCGCGAGCCCGAGCGAGACGGCAAAGAGCGCGAGGAAGAGGACCGTCAGAGCGAGCGGCTTCGCGAGATCCCCCAGCGTCGTCCGCGAAGCGACGCGATCTTCCGCGTCGTCGAACGTTCCGAGGAGATCCATGACCCCCCATGCGCACACGGCGACGAGCAGCGCGCCGACGGGGACGCCCCACGACACCTGCCCGTTTTTCGCCATGAGGAGGAACGCGGGCAGGCCGCCCGCGAGGATGGCGATGACCCCGCGCTTCGTGCGAAACGGATTGCCGCGCGGGAGAAGGTCTTGCTCGCCTTCGGCCGCCGCGCCCTCGCCGGCGGCCTTGGCATCCGCGCCCGCATCGCTCGGGTGGTCGACCGCGCGCGCGTGCGCGCCGTTCGTCTTTTCGCCGGAGCCGAACGCTTCGTCGATCGCGCGCGCCCGCTCGTCACGAGCGGACGCGGCGCCCGGATCGCGTGAATCGTTGGCGAGCGGAGCTGCCCCCTGCGCTTCCTCGGTCGGCTTCGTCTCGCTCATGCTTCTTCGCTAAGGAAGGGGGGGAAAGCCCCCGACGCCGCACCGCTTTAGCATGAACCCGAGCCCCCGTGGAGCGGCGCATGCGGCGTCCGGCTCGCCCTGCACGCGCGCGGGGCGCAAGGGCTCAGCGGGCCGTCGCGCTCCGGAGAAGCGCGGCCGCACGCGCGCGCATCACGCGCGGGAGATCCTCGTCCGTCGCCGCTGCACGAAGGTCGGCGAGCGCCCGCTCGTCGCGTGCGAGCTTCGGCAGCGCGGCAGAAGGAACGCGCGCGTGCGAGCAGAGGCCGGCCGAGAGCCAGCTCTCGATCGGCGTGAGTGGCCGTCCGGACTTCGTCAACGAGACGCGCTCGCCGGGGCGGACCAGCGCGCGCTTCGTCGCCGCCGCCATCGTGCCCTGCGCGGCTGTCTTGTACGCCTTGTAGATCGGCGAGCCGCGATAGATCCGCCTCTGCGCCTCGCTCGTCTCGGCCTGCGCGCCTGCCGTGCCGTAGAACGCGGGGAACATGATGTTCATGCGGTCCGGGCAGCCCTTCAGCGAGCTCGGGTCCTCGAACGAGAGGCCTTCGCACTTCGGCGTGTCGTTCAGCGGGTCGGCGTAGCCCTCGTAGAACTCCGTCGTGTGGTTGAGACCGAAGAAGTGGCCGGCTTCGTGGAGCAGCGTCAGGCCGTCACCGACGGCAGGCGTATCGCCGATCGCGAGGATGACGCCGCTCATGATCGTTCCCGTGCGCGTCGCCGCGCCGGGGATGCCGGGAGCGATCCCCCACGCACCGCCGCCGTCGCCGAAGTCGATGCCGTTCGTGAGGAGGACGTGCAGCGCCTGCGCGCCGTCGGGCTGCCCGGCAGACACGGTGAAGCCGTCGACGAGCAGTCCCTCGTCGTCGATGTACGCGAGCGACTCGGGCGCGGCGACGAAGCTGACGTCGCCGCGATCGATGCCGAGCTGGTCGTGCACGGCGTCGAAGAACGTCTCGAGCCGCCGTTCGATGCCTTTGTTCGTCGCCGCCTTCGTGGCGTCGAGGCGCTCGCCGTCGAGGCGAAGGTTCTTCGGCACGTAGACGCGGAGATCGAGGCGACCGCCGACGAAGCCCCCGGCCGACGCTCCGATCTGGATCGTGACGCGCGCGCGATGATCGCCGGACCCCGCGTCCGCCGCGCCGCCGCCGTCCGCCGCGCCGCCGTCCACCGGAGGAGGAGGAGGAGGAGACCCCCCCGCGCGCGCGAACCGAACGCGCCACGTTCCGGGCTCCGGCGGATTCGCCGACGCGGCCTCGTTCTGGGGCACGGACGCCGAGGCGATCGGGAAGTACCCCGGCCCGCTCGTCTCGTGGGTACCGCCTTTCGGCATGAAGGCGTCGTGCACGACCTCTCCCGAGGGGCTCGTGATTCGCTCGACGCCGAGGGGCTCGGCGCTCGGCGAGAGGCCTTCCACGACGACGTTGAAGCCGAGCGCGTTCGCCGGGACCTCGAACGCGATCTCGGAGCTCGCGGAGACCGACGAGAAGTCGACGGTGACCGGCTTCGTGACCTCGCGCGGAGGCGTGCTGGCTTCCTCTTCGGTCCCCGCCTCGCGCGGGCGTGCGCCCGTCGCCGGCGCATCGGGCGCTCCGGCTTCGGTCGCCGATTCGACGTAGACGGTTCCGCCGCATGCTGCGGTTGCCGCCGAGGCGAGCAGACCGGAGCCGAGGATCGCGAGAAGGAAGGAGATTGAGCGTCGCATCGTGCGCGGCCTCGAGCAGCAGACGTGCCATGCGGCCGCCGTGCGGATTTTCGCGGAGTTCCCGAGGCACCGTCAGCGCGCGCACGGACGCGCGCCGTTCGCGTGGCACGTCGCGGCACATCCGCGGCCGACGTCGCGTGCGGGTTACGGCCTGCCGAACGGCGCGCAGTCCGCTTCCGGTGCGCAAGTCGCGCTGTTCTTCGCGCACGCCTCGCACTTGAGGACGCACCCGTTCCGGCAGGACGCAAACGCGGACTCGCAATTGGCCAGGCACGTTGGAGTCGCCGATGTGGCGTCGCACTGCTCGAGGCAATCCTCGTACGTCATCTTGCAGCGATCGCCGCATGCAATGGCCTCCGCGGAGCACGGCGCGGGCAGCGCGATGCACGAGGCTCCTCCGTCGCCGCCGTCAGCGGCCGCGTCGATCCCGGACCCGCCGCCGTCCGCGGCAGCGCCTCCGCCGCCTCCATCGTTGCCCTGCGTGCCGGCGTCGTCGGTCGCGATCGGCGGGAGAACGGGCTCGTCACCGGTGCATGCTTCCGCGACGAGCGCGGCCGCGCACGCGACCGCCAAGCCGAGCACCGAGACGGTCGCACGCGCGCGCATCACAGCTCGTCCGCCAGGCGGCGCGCTTCTTCGAGACGCCCGAGCGCCTCGAGCAGCTGCTGCTTCTGCGCCTTCGTCTCTTCGATGACCTCCTTCGGCGCGCGCTCCATGAAGTTCTTCGCGGTCATCTTCTTCTCGATGACGTCGAGGTCCTTCTTGATGCGCTTCACCTCGCGGTCGATCCGGAGGAGCTCCTTGTCCTTCTCGACGAAGCCCTTGAGGCCGACGTGCACCTCGATGGGGCCGTGCACGCTCGGCACCACGCTCGTCGTCGTCCCCGCCACGCGCGGCCCTCCCGTCGCCTCCACAGTGGGTGCAGCCGAGCCGACGAGGAAGGAGAGCGCCTTTCTCTGCGCGGTCACGAACGCGCGCGCCGCTTCGCTGTCCGCGCGGATCGAGACCGGCACGTCGGCCTTGCGGTCGACCTCGTGCTCGCTGCGAATCGTGCGCGCGGCGCTGACCACGGCCTTGAAGATCTCCATCTCGCGCAGCACGCCGTCGTCCGACTTCGCGTCGGCATCGGTGGGGAACGGACCGAAGGCGATCGACGACCGACGCGTCGCCGGACGCGGCGCGCGCTGCCAGAGCTCCTCGGTGATGTACGGCATCAGCGGATGAAGGAGACGGAGCGAGGTCTCGAGCACGTGCGCCATCGTCGCCCGCGTCTCGTCGGCCTCTTCACTCTGCGCCGGGGCGCCGCCCTCGCCGCGGAGGATCGGCTTCGTGACCTCGAGGTACCAGTCGCAGAAGTCGTTCCAGAAGAAGCGGTACGTCTCGTTTGCCGCTTCGTCGATGCGAAACGCATCGTACCCGGCGTTGCAGACCGCAATCGTCTTGCCGAGCTGCGCGAGGATCCAGCGGTTGAAGAAGGTCTTCGGCAGAGGCGCAGCACCGATCTTGCTCGGGTCGAGCGACTCGAGATGGCCGAGCACGAGGCGCGACGCGTTCCACACCTTGTTCGCGAAGTGGCGGTAGCCCTCGATGCGCTTCGGCGCGAGCGCGATGCGCTTGTTGGAGGGGGGAAACGTGGAGAGCGTGAAGCGCAGCGCGTCGGCGCCGAACGCAGGGAAGCCGGTGCCCATCGCCGCGGCAGACGGGTACGCCTTCTTGAACTTCGAGAGCGCCTCCGCCTCGGGCGCGCCGGGAAGCGTCTTCTTCACCATGTCGGCGAACTGCGCGCCGTAGATGAGGTCGAGGGGGTCGATGACGTTCCCCTTCACCTTGCTCATCTTGTCGCCGGTCTCGTCGACGACCATTCCGTGCAGGAGCACGCGCCGGAACGGCACGTCTTTCATGAAGTACAGCCCGAACATCATCATGCGGGCGACCCAGAAGAAGAGGATGTCGTAGCCGGTCTCGAGATCGCTCGCGGGATAGAACTTCTTCAGCGCATCGGTCTCGTTCGGCCAACCGAGCGTCGAGAACGGCCAGAGCGCGCTCGAGAACCACGTGTCGAGCACGTCGGGATCCTGCTCCCAGCCCTCGCCGCACTCCGGCGGCCGGGTGCGCGCGACCTTCACCTCACCGTTCGGGCCGTGCCACGCCGGGATCTGGTGACCCCACCAGAGCTGCCGCGAGATGCACCAGTCCTGGATGTTCTCGAGGAAGTGATCGTACGTCTTCTGCCATTCCTCCGGGATGATCTTCGTCCGCCCGTCACGCACGGCGGCGAGAGCTTCGTCCGCCATCCCCTTCATCTTCGTGAACCACTGCGTCGAGATCATCGGCTCGACGACGCCGCCGGAGCGCTGGCACTTCGGGAGCGTCAGCGTGTGAGGCTTCGACCCGCGGGCGAGGCCCTTCTCGTCGAGCGCCTTCTTCACCGCCGTGCGCGCGCGCTTGCGATCGAGGCCGGCGAACGGGCCGGTGTTCTCGTTCATCGTGCCGTCCAGGTTGAAGATGCTGATCTCTTCGAGGCCGTGACGCTTGCCCGTCGCGAAGTCGTTGAAGTCGTGCGCGGGCGTGACCTTCACGACGCCGGTGCCGAACTTCGGATCGACGAGAATCGGGTCGGTGACGATCGGAACGAGCCGATCCACGAAGGGGTGCACGGCCTTCTTGCCGTGGAACGCCTTGTAGCGCTCGTCGTCCGGATGCACCGCGATGCCGGTGTCGCCGAGCATCGTCTCCGGGCGCGTGGTGGCCACGACGATCTCTTCGTCGGTGCCTTCCACCTTGTACGCGAACTGGAAGAGCTCGCCGTTCGCGCCTTCTTCGTTCTCGACCTCCAGATCGGAGAGCGCCGTGCGGCACTCGGGGCACCAGTTGATGAGCCGCGTCGCGCGGTAGATGAGGCCTGCTTCGTAGAGACGCACGAAGGCCTCCGTGACGCCCACGGAGAGGTCCGGGTCCATCGTGAACTTCGTGCGGCGCCAGTCCGGCGACGCGCCGAGCACGCGCATCTGGTTCGCGATCGTGCCGCCGCTCTCGTTCTTCCACTTCCACACGCGCTCGACGAACGCCTCGCGACCGAGGTCGTGACGCGTCTTGCCCTCGCGTGCGAGCTGGCGCTCGACGACGGTCTGCGTGGCGATGCCGGCGTGGTCGATGCCCGGCTGCCAGAGCGTGTTCTTGCCGCGCATACGCTCCCAGCGGACGAGCACGTCCTCGAGCGTCGCCATGAGCGCGTGCCCCATGTGCAGCGAGCCCGTGACGTTCGGCGGCGGCAGCGGGACGACGTAGACGGGACGCGTGTCGTTCGGGTCGTCGGTGGCCTCGAAGACGCCTTCCTTCTCCCAGAACGAGTACCAGCGCTCCTCGACCTCGCGCGGCTCGTACGCCTTGCCGAGATCCGGAGCGGCCTTCGTCGTCGACTCTTCGCCGATCGTCATGCCTGCGCAATTACCACAATGCGCGGGCGTTCGCGCGGTCAGGGCTCGCGCCCCGCCTTGAGCTCGACGCGCTCGAGCTGGCGCCGCTGCGGGTCGGGCAGGCGCGCTGCCCCGAGCTCGCGCAAGATCACGCGTGCCTCGGCGCGCCGGCCTGCATCGAGCAGAGCCTCGGCCCGATCCAGCAGCGCCCGCTCGCGATGCGGGCTCGGCGGATGCGTCGCGAGGTACCGCTCCCACACCGCTGCGCGCGCGGCGGCGCTGGGCTCCGAGCGCGCCAACAGCGTGGCCGCATCGCGTGCGAGGCTGGGATCCGGGCACGCGACGAGCCGCTCGAGACGGGACCGTCCGCGCGCGCGTTCGCCGCTCGCGAGCTCGATCTCGGCCAGCGTGAACTCCGCACGACGGGCGACGGGCGCGTCGGTCGACCCGGTCAGCGCGACGAGCGCGGCGCGTGCGCCGTCGGCGTCGCCTTCGTGGTAGCGCGCGCGCGCATCGGCGACCGCGGCCTCGCCCGACGGTGGGGCGGCGCGGGCGCTAGGCGTCGCCGCAGCGGCGGGGTGTTGCGCCGCGGCGTCTGCTGCCGTGGTCGCGGTCGACGGTGCCGCGGGAGCGGCGGTCACGACGAGCTCGCCGCCCGCGTCGATGCTCCGCTCCTCGCCGGCGTCACTCGCGGCCACCCGGACGGTGCCGCGCTCCACCGCGACGTGTGCGGAGCCGTGCTCGTCGATGCGCACGGTGAACGTCGCGCCGTCGGCGGCGAGCCGCCCGCCGCGTACGACGACGGACGTGCGCTCGACGCCGCGGAAGCGCGCGGTGCCGCTCTCGAGGGTGATCGTCGCGTCTTCGGCGACGCGCGCGGCCGCCGGCCCGTCGACGTCGGCGCCCACCGCCGGATCGACGAGCCCGCTCGGGAGCGCGAACGCGAGGGTGAGCCTTCCGCCGCGCGGCACGTCGAGCTGCCGGCCGGCGATCGCTGCGCCGGGCTCGAGCCGCGCCCCATCCGCGCGACAGCCCGCGCAGACGCCGAGCGCGACGAGGTGCGCGACGCGCGACGGCGCCGCGAGCCCGCCGGCGTCGACCGCGCCAACGCTCGGCTCCCCGGACGACGGCGGAGCTTTCGCGCTCACGCCACCGCTGCTCGCGGCAACGACCGCGACCGCAGGAGAGGGCGCCACGAGCTTCGATGTCGCCAGGGCGAGCGCCGCGACGGCAGCGGCCGCCGCGAAGCCGAACGCGAACGCGCGGCGGGGCAGCACGCGCGGACGCGGCCACGGCGCGGCAGCCGTGGCGGCCGAAGCTTCACGTACCGACGCCGACCACGCGGCTCGCGCGCGCTGCCGAACGCGGACGACGGCGCGGCATTCGTCGCACGACGCGACGTGGGCCTCGGCGCGTGCGCGTGCGGACGGCGTCGCCGCCTCGTCGAGCGCAGACAGGATGTCGTCCGCGTCGTAGCCACGCTCGCATGCGGGTGCGCTCACGACCGACCTCCCGCATCGTCGGCGAACAGCGGATCCCGCGTGAGCTTCTTCGCGAGCGCGGCTCGACCGCGCTTCAGACGGGAGCGAACCGTCGGCTCCGGGCACTGCACGATTTCGGCGATGCGCGACGCCGGCAGCTCCTCGAGATCGGCGAGCACCACGACGATGCGCTGGTCGGCGGGCAATCCTTCGAGGTGGTGGTGGAGGCGAGCCGCCCTTTGACGCTCGAGAAGGCTCGAGGCCTCGGCGGACGAAGGTGCCTCCGGCTCGGGCACGTCGTCGATTCCGAGGACGAATCTCCGCAGGTAGCGCCCGAGCGAGCGCCAGTGGTTCATCACCGTGCGCGAGGCGATGCAGTACGTGAACGTCGAGAGCTCGCAGCGCTCCTCGAACCGGGGCAGCGCACGCACGACCTGCTCGAGCGCGGCTTGGGTGAGGTCCTCGGCATCGCGCGACGGCCCGACGAGGCTCCGCACCTGCGCACGCACCATCACGACGACCTCGTTCCAAGGCGGCCGAGCAGCCTCGCGTCGCACGTCGACGTCGACGCGGCGAATGCCGGAGTCGTCTTCGTGGACGCGCGCGTCCGCAGGCGCCGCCGCCCGGCGCATCGTCAGAACACCGACACGGCGAGGCCGAGCTCCGCGGTGCTGAGGATCGTCGCTTCGGCCGTGAGAACGACGGCGCTCACGCCGAGAAAGGGCCGGAACGCGCCGCCCGGGACCTGGAGGACGACCGCGCCTTGGCCATACCCCTGCGTCGTGCCCACGGACGCGAGCAGCGTGTGATCCGTCGCGGTAATCGGGCGGTACGTTTGTGCGAACGCGAGCCCACCCTCGACGGCCACACCGAGCACCGCCTCGTGGTCGTACGGGGCGCCGACCGCGATTCCGATGCCCGGACGGAGCAGGCGCATCGCGTCGGGTCCACTTCCGCCGAGCTCTGCGGTCATGCCGGCGGTTGCACGAACGCGACGCCAGAGAGCGAGCCCGCCCGTCGCGCGCGCGCCGCCCATGGCCGGCGCGTCTCCGGTGCCACTCGTGAGGCGCCCGCCGACGGCGAGCGCGAAAACGCGCGACGCCAGCGTCGTCGGGCGCGGGCGATCTTCGTCGGAGAGGGTGAGCTTCAGCGACTCGACCGCCAGCGCGCGCTCCGGCGCCGCGTCGCGTGCGATCTGCACGCCCGCTTCGCGCACGCGGTCGGCCACGGACCCGACGAGCTCGACGCGATCGATCGGCGCGCCCTCGACGGTGCTCGTCTCCAGGGTCCACGTCGTGTCGTCGGCGCAGTCCAGCACCGCGCGGAGCTCGGCCTCGCTCGCCGAGCGCGCGAGCCCGCACGTTCCGCCGACTGCGCTGCACGCGAGCGTGATCTCGCGCTCGAGGGCGGCGCGCTGCGATGCGCACGCGTGTCCCTTCACGTCCACGGTCCAGAGCGCGCCACCCGTGGCTGCCGAAGCGGCACGCGAAGAGCCCACGACGAGCGCGCACGTCGCTCCGATCCCGACGATGACGTGCGCGAGCCGCCTCATGGCGACCTCTTAGTCACCGCGCCGTGCCGGATCGATCCGAAATTCTCACGCGCGTCCACGCGCGGAGGATGACTCGGTTTTCGCGCCGGCTCGGAAGCGTGGAGCACGACGGCAGGCACGAAGGCGGCGAGCGCCTTCGTGCGCCGCGCCGCTCACTCCTTCATCAGGCGCTGGATTTCTTCGCGGATGAGGGTCTCGGCGAGCTGCGGAACGACCTCCCAGACCACGCGCTCGACGACGTCGCGCGAGAGCGCGAGCACCGCGTCCGCTTGCTGGGGCGAGAGGCCGAGGTCACCGAGCTTGCCGGCGAGGTGACCGTTCACCGCGGCGCCGATCGCCGCGCCGCCTGCATGCGCGGGCGCCTGCGCGGACGCCACGGGCGGCGGGGCAGGCGATGCGGCGGGCTGCGGCGCGCCACCCGTCGAGCGGGGCGGCATCGGCGCGGCGCCGGGCGTGCTCTCTCCGAAGACGAGCGTGCCCGTGCGAACGGCGCTGCCGCCGAGCGAAGGCTGCGTTCCGCGACCGAGACCGGGAACGGGCATCGGCGGCGCGGCGGCTGCGGCCGGCGCGGGCGCGGCGGGCGCAGGCGCACGGTACGGGGCGCCGGTCGCGCCCGGCATCGCGGCTTGCGGAGCCGGCTGCGGCGCAGCGGCGGCCGGCTGCGGCCCCGCGGCTTCCTTCGCCAGGATGACCTTCCGGACCTTGTCGATCAGCTGCTGCGTATCGAACGGTTTGTCCGCGTAGTCATCGGCGCCCGCATCGCGTCCGCGCGCCTGGTCGTACGGCGCATAGCGGCTGGCCAGCATGATGATCGGCGCCCCGGGGCTGCGCCGCCGCAGCTCCTTGGCCAGCGCGTACCCATCCTCGCCACCGAGCGTGGTGTCGACGACGAATGCTGCGGGGTTCTCGGCAAGCTTGCCGAGAGCGCTCTGTGAGCTCTCCGCGGTGATGACACGAAAGTCCTCGCCACTGAACGTGATCTCGAGGACCTTTCGCATCGTGACGCTGTCGTCGACAGCGAGCAGGGTCTTCTGCACTGGTCGTCTCCGATTTGACGTCGATTGTGCGGAGTTGGCGTAACCCGTGTCAAGCTACCTGCGCGTGCAACCGAACTCCTCCTCGACGGTGAAAAGCCATTGCGTTCCGGCGGATCTCGGCGGCTGCGCGCTCGACGCCTTCGTCCGCGCGGCGTTCGAGCTCTCGTGGGGACGCGCGCGCGACCTCGTGCGCCGGGGAAAGGTGGCCGTCGACGGGCGCACGATCACGGACCCCGTACGCCGCGTGAAGGCGGGCGCGACGGTCACCCTCGATCTGGCCGCGCGCAGCGCGAAGAACGTCGCGAGCGATCTTCCGGAAGGCGCGCTCGTCCACATCGACCCGCACGTCGTCGTCGTCGACAAGCCTTCCGGCATCGCGACCGTTCCGTTCGACCCGGAGGGAATGGGCCCCTCCATCGCCCGGCGCGCGCGCGCCCCGGGAGACGACGTGACGCTCGACGAACGCGTTCGCGTCGCGCTCGCCCGTCGCGAGCGGCGTCCCGGTCCGCCGCCCGAGCTCGGCGTCGTGCACCGTCTCGACAAGGAGACGTCGGGCTTGCTCGTCTTCACGCGCACGTGGGCTGCGAAGAAGGCCCTGATGTCCGCGTTCCGCGCGCACACGGTTCACCGGCGCTACCTCGCGGTCGTGCACGGCAAGGTGAAGAGCGGCACGATCCGCACGCACTTCGTCGAGAATCGCGGCGACGGGCTACGCGGTTCGATCGAGCATCGCGGCGGGCGGAAGAAGCCGGTCGGCAGCGAGAAAGGTCAGCTCGCCGTCACGCACGTGGAGGTCGTCGAGCAGCTCGACGGCGGCGCGGTCGGCCGCTGCACCCTCGTCTCGTGTCAGCTCGAGACCGGGCGCACGCACCAGATCCGCATCCACCTCTCCGAGGAAGGCCATCCGGTGGTCGGCGACCGCGTCTACTCGCGCGGATACCAAGGAACGCTCGTTCCTGCGCCGCGCCTCATGCTTCACGCCGCCGAGCTCGGGTTCGTGCACCCGGCGACGGAGAGCGAGATGCACTGGAGCTCGGACGTGCCTCGCGACATGTCCGAGCTCATCGAGAGCCTGCGCAGCCGCTGAGCGCGCGGCGGGCTCGTGCGCTACTGAGCGGCGGCGGCCTGGGCGGCCGGGTCGTCGCTCGGGTCCTTCGCCATCGCGCTCTTCAGCGGCTTGTTGAACAGCCAGATGGCGATGCCGGCGGCAACGCCGAGCGCCATCAGCAGGAGGAAGAACATCTCTCCGCTCATCGTCGTGTAGAGCTGGCCGATGTAGCCCGAGAGGATGTTGCCGAAGAAGGAAGAGAGGAACCACATGCCCATCATCAGCGAGACGATGCGGGCGGGGGAGACCTTCGTGACGAGCGACAGGCCGATCGGCGAGAGATAGAGCTCGCCGACGGTGAGGAGCAGCGTGCAGAAGATCGGCCAGAAGACGTGGCCCTTTCCGCCGCCGATCGTCTTCGCGCCCACGACCATGACGATGAACGAGGCGCCGACGATGAAGCAGCCGATCGCCATCTTCGCGACGCTCGACGGCTCCTTGCCGCGCTTGTTCTGCCACTGCCACAGGCGGTCGAAGAGCGGCGCGAGGATGAAGATGAACGCGGGGTTGACCGATTGGAACCACGTCGACGACGCCCACGACGGCCAGACGGTCTTCTCGTCTGCCCACGTCTGCATCGTGTTGCCCTGCTGCTCGTAGACCGCCCAGAACACGATGTTCAGCGCGCAGAGGATGATGAGCGCGTAGACGCGCTTCCACTCGTTCTTGGTGAGCGAGCCCTTCGCCTCGTCGGCTTTGTCGTCGTCCTTCCGCTGCCGCGTATCCGGCGCGAGCGTGTTCTTGCCGACGATCTGCACGAGCATGCCGATGCACATGCCGATGCCCGCCGCGATGAAGCCGTAACGCCAGCCGTACGCCGCCGCGAGCGAGCCGCAGATGAAGTTGCAGATGAACGCGCCGAGGTTGATCCCCATGTAGAAGATCGTGAACGCGCCGTCGCGGCGCGAGTCGCCCGGGGCATACAGGTTTCCGACCTGCGTCGAGATGTTCGGCTTGAAGAAGCCGTTGCCGATGATGAGGAGGAGGAGGCCGACGAAGAACATCGCCTCCGACCCGAAGAGCACGAACTGCCCGAGCGCCATCAGCGTCCCACCGACGAACACCGAGCGCTTCTGACCGAGGTACTTGTCGGCGAGGAGGCCGCCGACGACGGGCGTGAGATAGACGAGGCCGGTGTACCAGCCGTAGAGCACGGAGGCGTTCGGGCTGACGCTGCACGTCTGCGTCGCCACCTGGTGCGCGAGGTCCTGCGCGAGCGGGGCGATCTTCTTCACCTCGTCGCCCTTCACGAGAGCGGCGGTCTTCTCCGAGATGCACTCGGCGAGCTTCGTCTGATCGACGGTCGGAAGGAGCTTCTTGATGACGCTCCACCCGAGCACGTCGTCGGGGTTGCCCGCCGCGTCGTACCCCTTGCCCTGGTACGTCTGCCGGTACGTGATGAACAGGTAGTTCACCATGTAGAGCTTCAAGAGCCCGCGCATCCCGTAGTACGAGAAGCGCTCCCACATCTCCGTGAAGAACAGGACGAAGAGGCCGATCGGGTGGCCGAACAGCGTGCGTCCGTTCGCGGGACCGGGATTGGGCGAGGTGCTTCCGGTGGCTGTGGTCGTGCTCAAAGCGGGCGCATCCAAGCACAAACCGCGGCGCGCGGCGACCCGGTCAGCGCACGAGAACCCACCTCACTCCGGCCGTGACCTCGAAGTGGAAGTGGTTTCGGTGCTGCCAGTTGTAATGAGGCGTCAAAAGCACGTTGAACAGCTGCGCGTCGGCGGCTTCGCAGACCATCTTCCGGAGCTCGGCGCCGGCGGGCGGAAGGCTCGCGCCGGGTGCTGCCGCCGGGCCGCAGGTCTTGCCGCCGATGCGGCCGTGGAAGTCCTTCTCCACGTTCAGCACGCGGCCGTCCTTCGTCTTGAAGGTGGCGAGGTCGATGGCGAGCGCGCCCGAGTGCCGGCGGCCCGGGCCAGACGGAACGGCCTTCGCCGTCGGCGGCCGGTACACCGAGTAGTGGATCACCTCGACGACGTCGTGGCGCGCCAGGATCTTCGCGTAGTCGTCCAGCGCGAGGACGAGGCGGCAGTCGTAGATCTCGTACGGGGAGGTCCTGCGCTGCGCAGCCGGCAGCATCGAGTGGAACTCGACCCCGGAAAGCGCCCCCGTGACACGCACCGGCGCGATCACCCCGCGTGTCTCGCTCGCCACGCGCTCGAACGGCGCGTTCCTGCGGGCGAGCTCGCCTTCGCACGTCGCGCGGTCCATCGACGCGTAGCGCGATGCGGTCGGCAGCGCTGCAGCGGCGGCCGACGGTGCGCTCGGCGGCGGCGCATCGGGGTTCGGCAGCGGCGGGAGCTCGTCGTGATCCGCGGGGTCTTCGGCCGCGCCGGGCAGGGGACCGCGCCGCGCGAGCACGCCGCCGGTCGTTCCGAGCGCGACGCTGCCCGGCACCATGCCGTGGCCGGGCGCAGACACGTCCCGCGGTCGCGCATCGCGCGCGCAGCCCGCAGCGACCAGCCCGGCGAGAGCCAGGCCGGCAGCGCGCGCCATCGTGCTGGGCCACCCGGACATGGCCGCCGAGCTTAGCGGAAAGGGCCGGAGCCGCGAAATTCACGGGGAAGTGCTACAATCTCGCGGCGATGTCCGAGTTGTCGCAGCGGGCGAGGCAGATCCTCTACGCGTGCATCACCGAGTTCGTGGCGACGGGCGAGCCCGTCGGCTCGCGCACGCTCTCGAAGAAGGGCATCGCGCTGTCGGCCGCGAGCATCCGCAACGTGCTCTCGGATCTCGAGGAGCTCGGCTACCTGCACCAGCCGCACACGAGCGCGGGCCGCGTGCCGACCGACAAGGCGTTCCGCCTCTTCATCGACGCGATGATGGAGGTGCGCCAGCTCACCGACGACGAGAACGCGCACCTCCTCCAGCGCTTCGCCGAGATCGAGCCGGGGCCGAACTTCCTCCGCGAGACCGGCCGCCTCCTCTCGGAGCTCGCCGGGACCGCGGCCGTCGTCGTGTCGCCGAAGGCGGAGTCGATGACGCTGAAGCACCTCCGCTTCATCCGCACCATGCCGGGCGAGGTGCTGGCCGTGCTCGTGATGGCGAACGGCTCCGTGCAGAACCGCTTCCTCAAGGCGACGATCGAGGAGAACGAGCTACAGAAGGTGCACAACCTGCTCGACGACGTGATCGAGGGACGTTCGCTCGGAGAGATCCGCGAGCTCTTCGCGCGCCGGCTGCAAAGCACGGGCGTGCAGCAAGACAGCGTTCGCAAGCGCGCGTTCGAGCTCGGCGAGGCCGCCCTCGGCGACGTCGCCGATGCGGGCTCCGACATCGTCATCGAGGGGCGTGCGAAGCTCCTCGGTCTCCCCGAGTTCTCGGACGCGGCGGGTCTGAAGGACGTCGTGAGCGCGCTCGACGAAGCGCAGAGCATCGTGCGCTTGCTGGACGCGACGCTCGCCGCGAAGGGCACCGCCGTCGTCGTCGGGCGCGAGGCGGGCGATCTCGCGGGAGGCCAGCTCTCGATCGTCGGCGCTTCGTATCGGAACCAGGGCCGCAACGCGGGCTCGGTCGGCATCATCGGGCCCACCCGCATGGACTACCCGAAGGTCGTGCCGCTCGTGACGGCGACGGCCAACGCCATGAGCTCGCTCATCGATCGTCGTGGAGATGCGCCCGCGCGGAGCGAGGCCCGCGACGACGACCGCGACTGAGCGGCGCGCGTTTCGGCCTTGTAGTATAGGTGCCGGGATGATGCGCACGGCCCCGCCGGATCTACCCGGAGCCCAGACGATCGACTCACCGCTCGATCGTGCGCTCGCTCTCCTTCTCACGGGTGAGCGCGAAGCGGCGCTGCGTTGGAGCGCGGCGGTCGTGCAGCAGGACGCATCCGTCCCGAGCGCGCTCATCCTCACGTCGCGTTTGCTCGCCGACGCAGGACGGACCGAGGCGGCCATCGAGGGATTCGAGCTCGGTGTGAAGCGAGCGGTGGACACGGGGAACTTGCCGCTCGCCGTCGCCGCGGTCGGCGACCTTCGTCAGCTCGGCGTCGACGTGTCGCCCCATCTCGACGCCATCGCTTCGGCCTTCTGCGCGGGCTCGCCCCGCCTCGCCGACGACGCGACGCCGCCTCCTCCTCCGCTGCCGCACGATGCGAGCTTCCAGCCGCTCAGCTCGTTCCTGAGCGGTCCCGCGCTCCTCTCCAAAGCGACGGGGATCATCCACGATGCGTCGAAGGAGTACGAGACGACGTCCGCGGACTCGGAGGAGCCGCTCGTGTCGCCGCTCCCGCTGTTCAGCGCGCTCGAGAAAGACGGCCTGCGCGCGCTCATCGGCTGCTTCGAGATGTTCACCGTCCCGGCGGGGAGCGCGGTCATCCGAGAAGGTGAAGAAGGCGCCGAGGCGTACATCGTGGCGCGCGGAGAGCTCGAGGTGCGCCGCACGAACGACGCGAACGACGACAAGCAGGTCGTCACGCTCGCGCGTCTCGCGAATGGCGCGCTCTTCGGAGAGATGGCCCTGCTCTCGCGCGCGCCACGCGCGGCGAGCGTCGTCGCGTGTCGCCCGTCGATCCTCCTCGTCGCGCGCCGTGATGCGCTCGAGCAGGTCGCCGAGAAGCGCCCCGACGTCGGCGTCGAGCTCGCCGCGCACTGCCGCCGGCGCATGGTCGCGAACCTGGTGCGCACCTCGAAGGTGCTCCTGCAGGTCGATCCGCTCGAACGTCCGGCCCTCGTCGAGCGCTTCGAAACGCGTGTCTTCGAGAAGGGCGACAAGCTCATCGAAGAGGGCAAAGACACGAGCGGGCTTCACCTCATCGCATCGGGCGAGGTGGCGGTCGTCGGTCACGAAGACGCGGGCGAGCCGTTCGTGATCGCGACGCTCGGCGTCGGCGAGACCGTCGGCGAGGTGGCGCTCGTTCTCCGTCGCAAAGCCAATGCCGACGTGGTCGCCGTGCATCCCACGGTGACGCTCCACCTGCCGCGCGAGGAGTTCCTCGGTCTCGTACGCGACCATCCGGCGATCCTTGCCGGCCTCTACCTCGCCGCGGTCGATCGCGACGAGGAGACGACCAGCGTCCTCGCCGGCTCGACGGTCTCCGTGGCCGACGACTTCGTCCTCGTCTGATGGCCGGCGAGCACCGTCACGACCACGCGCACGGGCACGATCATGGCCATGATCACGGCCACGACCACGGCCACGCGCATGAACACGGGCACGCGCCTGCGTCGGGGCTACCGCCGTCCAAGATGGTCGATGCGGCCACCGAACGGAAGCAGGCGCGGCGACTCTCGATCGTGCTCGTCGTGATCGCGATGTTCTTCGTCGTCGAGCTCCTCGGCGCGAAGGCGGCGCGCAGCGACGTGCTCGAGGCCGACGCCTATCACCTGTTGATGGACGTCCTCGCGCTCGGCATCAGCCTCGGCGCGATGAAGCTCGCCTCGCGGCATCCGAGCCCTCGCTTCACGTTCGGGCTCCGCCGCGCCGAGCCCATCGCGGCGCTGCTCAATGGCGTTCTCGTCCTCGGCGTCGGCGCTGAGCTCGTGCACGACGCGATCGAGCACCTGCAGCATTCGACGACGCCGAAGTCCGGTCTGATGCTGATCGTCGCGAGCAGCGCGCTCGTCGTGAACGGGATCAGCGCGTGGGTGCTGCACGGCGCGATGCACGGTCACGGTGGTCACGGGCATGGCCACGCGCACGGGCATGGTCATGGCCACTCGCACGGAGGGCACGACCACCTCCACGACGACGAAGACGAGGGCCACGACGCGCCCGAGCACGCCGCGCACCTGAACCTCCGCGGAGCGTGGCTGCATCTCCTCGGCGACGCGCTCGGCTCCGTCTCGGCGTTCATCGCCGGCCTCGTGATCCGCTTCGGCGGTCCGACGATCATCGATCCCATCGCGAGCTTCGTCGTCGTCGCCATCCTCGTCATCGGCGCCATTCGTCTGCTCCGTGACGCGACGCTCGTGCTGCTCGAAGCGGCGCCGCCGCATCTGCCCGTCGCAAAAGTCAGGAAGCTCGTGCTCGCGCATCCAGGTGTGCTCGATGTCCACGCGCTGCACGTCTGGTCGCTCGGCACCGGACACGACGCGGTGAGCGTCCACGTCGTCTCGCGCGCGGCGGACGCTTCGCTCGCGACGGCGCTCGGCGAAAAGCTCCGGAAGCGGTTCGCGGTCGAGTACGTGACGGTGCAGGTCGAGAGCCCGATCGACGGCGATGCGGCTTGCTCTTCGATGCCTGCACCTGCTGCGCCGCCCGAACGCTGACCCGGCGCGAGGCGCGGTTTTTCGCTCGCGATTCAAGCTCGCACGCCATCGAGCCGTTCACCTGGGCTGGGAGGCGCCGCGCGCGTCCTCCGCCCAAGGAGGGGTTCCGCGTGGCACGTACGTCGCTCGTCTCGAAGGTCGCGATCGCGCTGCTGTTCACCACCTCTTCCCTCGGTTGCAGCGCTTCTGTCGGCAGCGCCGACGACGGCGCTCCTGCCGACGGAGCAAGACCCACGTCGGGCGACCCGGCGAGCGGGCCCTCGGGCGCCACGAGCGGCAGACCCGGCGGCGGCAGCGGCGGTCGACCCGTCGCGAAGGTCACGTTCGTCATGAAGGCGGTGAAGTGATGCGCGCCCACACTCTCGTCGGCCTCGTCGTCGCGGCCGCCGCCTCGCTCGTCTCTGGCCGAGCCTCCGCCGCGCACGGCGAGAGCAGCTTCACGCCCGCGAGCCTCGTCACGCCGATCGTCTACGTCGAGCTCTCGCGCTCCACGCCCGGTAGTCCGTCCGACCCCGCGCCGTCACGGCCGCAGAGTCTCTACACATGCGCCGCGATGGAAGCCTATGCCGCCCAGCAGCAAGGCGGAGGCGCCGGCGCTCCGAGCGGCGCGCCCATCTCTGCGGCCGATGTCGCCGCGCAGTGCATGGTCGACCTCGCCGACGACGCTGCGCTCGGCGCGCTCTTCGCGGGCGAGCACGAAATCGAGGCGGCGACCTACGACACGATCCGCGTGTCCACGTGCGTCGAGTCCGGTTACGAGGTGAAGATCAAGGGCACCGTCCTGCTCGGCGGCGTGACGTACCGGACGACCGCGGGCGCGGACCCTCTCGCTCTCGGCGACGCATTCGCCGGCGACGACGCGGACTACGTGACCGTGCAGCACTCGGGCTGCAGCTTCTCGTATTCGCTGCCGACGCCGGTGCGCATCGCGGCGGGCGATGCGGTCACGGTGAGCGCGCTCTTCTCGTTGAAGGACGTCGCCTGGGGCGCGCTCGGCGCGAACGGCATCTTCGGCGGCTGCGCCGGCACGTTCGGCGGCCACGCGGTCTGCACCTCGTATCCGACCATCCTGCCGTACGTCGGCAGCGTCGCGCCGACGCTCGAGACGTATCACGTCAGCGTCGACCCCGACGATCTCGACGGCGCGCGCGCGTCAGGGCAAGTGCTCCTCTTGTCCGACGCCGCCGGGCTGATGATCGGCGGATTCACACGCCGCTACCTCTCGGAGCTCTCGCCCGCGCACGGCCTCAACTTCGACACGCCGCTGAAGGCGATCGGAACGAACGCCGACGGCACGTACATGATCGAGAACTACGGCAGCACCGCCGACGGCCCGGGCTACCTGCGTATGCCGCATTTCGAGCGCGCCACGCACGCGGGCACGATGGAGTTCCCGCAGGACGGCAAGCCTTCGATCCCGTATCGCGCCGTACGTCAGCCCTGACGAAACGCGAAACGGCGCGCATCCGAGAAGGACGCGCGCCGCTCGGTGGAGCCGCGGATCGCGAAAGGTCAGCGGGCTACTTGCAGGCGTTCGCGATGCAGCTCTTGCCGTCGGCGCAGTCGCTCGACTTCAAGCACTCGGCGTTCGCTTCCGCGGCGGTACGGCAGACGCCGTCCTTCGCGCAGTAGCCGATACGCGAGTCGATCGTCCGGCAGTAGGCGTCGTTGCCGGTCGTGCAGGTGTACTTGCAGAAGCCGTCGAGGCAGCGCTTCGGCGTTCCTGCGGTGCCGCCGCACTGCGCGTCGTCCGTGCAGTTCGGCTTCGGCCGCGTGTCGACCACGCAAGCGCCCTGGTCGCAGAACTTGCCGGCGCCGCACTCGGCGTCGCCCGCGCACGTCTTCACGCAGGTGCCCTGCACGCACTGCGGAGCGTCCGGCGTGCACTGGTTGTCGGTCGCGCAGCCGCCCGGCCCGCCGAGGACCGGCTTGCACACGCCCTTGTCGCACGTGAAGCCCGCGCTGCACGCCGTCGTCTCGCAGCTGGCGAGGCACTGGCCGTCGGCGCAGATCCTTCCGTCACCGCACTCGCTCGAGAACGTGCAGGTGTTCGCGGGCGACGTGCACTTGCCGGCGGTGCATTCCTGACCGCTCGCGCACTCCGAAGCCGTCGTGCACGGGCAGGGGCCGTTCGTCCCGCCGCACGCTTCGCACGCGCCCGCGACGCATGCTTTGCCTTCGCCGCAGTCGGCCTTGGTCGTGCAGTCCTTCTTCGCGCCCGGGTCGGTCGCCGGCGCCGCGCAGAGGCCCGCCTTGCAGACCTCGCCCTTCGGGCACGGGACCGCGTCCGAGCAGGTCGTCGTGCATCCGCTCGCGGTGCAGACGGACCCGGGCGGACAGCTCGACGATCCCGTGCACGCCGACTTGGTCGGCGGCGCGACGGACGAGCAGCCGTAGGCATCGCACTCGTAGCAACCCGCGGAATCGCAGTAGTAGCGATTCTCGTCTCCCGATCCGCAACCGCTCCACGCCAGGGCCCCGAGCGCGGCGAGCGCGCCGACGACCGCAGCCCTCTTCGTGAAGAGGCTCTCGAGGGAAGAAAGACCAGATCGCGGCATGTTCGGTGTCCTCCGAGGTACGGCGGGAAGGCCGACCGTGACGGCGCTCTGCCGTCGTCGCTCGCACAGTATCCACGTCGCGTGCCATCCGGTCCACGGATGCAGGGAACGATTATCGCGCGCGAAAACGCCGGCCCGTAGCGCTCGCGCCTGCGCGGGCGCGACCGTGTTGCCGCTCACCGTGTGAACCCGCGTTCTCGTCGGGGCGTGGCCGTCCGTAACGGCCCCCGAGCCGCAGGAGGGTGGGCGCGCCGCCACCTTGACCCCCAGCGCCGCATTGGGTACCGCGTCCCCATGACTCGCCATCGTTTCTTCGTCGCGCTCGCCTCCACCGCGGCCGCCCTCGCTTTCTTCCTCCTTCCCGGCGTTGCCTCGGCCCAGACGAAGGTGGGAGTCGTCGACGTCCAGCGCGCCGTCGCCAGCACGGAAGACGGTCTCCGCGCGCAGGCCACGCTGAAGAAGCTCTTCGACAGCCGTCAGCAAGAGCTCAACAAGAAGCAGACCGACCTGCAGCGCCAGCGTGAGGACATCGACAAGCAGGCGAAGGTGCTGCCGAAGGACGCGCTGCAGAAGCGCATCGACGACTGGCAGAAGCAGATGATGGAGCTCCAGGCCGTCTTCATCGAATACAACAAGGAGCTCGAGAAGAAGCAGAAGGAGCTCACCGATCCGGTGTTCGAGAAGGTGATGGCGATCATCAAGCGCCTCGCGACGACGGAGAACATCGACCTCGTTCTCGACAAGGCCACGGTCGCGTACGTGCGCACGGACCTCGACCTCACGGACAAGTGCATCCAGATGTACAACAGCGGCGCCGGCGGCGGCGCGCCTGCCCCGGGCCCTGCGCCGGCGCCGAAGAAGTAGTCGTTCGGCCCTTCGCGCGATGACGACGATGAGCGGCATCCCGCTCGCACCGCGAGCGCTCGCGGACCTCCTGCAACGTCACGGCGGCGCCCTCCGCTCCGGCGCCGGTGGCCTCGCGCCACGCCCGCTGTCCCCGGGCGACGTCGTCCGGCGCATCGCGCCCGTCGCCCGTGCTGCGGCGGGTGACATCGCTCCGTTGCTCGCGGCGCGCTACGTGGAAGAAGCGCGCGCCGCCGTTGCGCGCGGCGCGATGCTTCTCGTCGACGAGGCGCTCGCCTCGCGCGAAGACGTCGCTTCGCTGCCCGGGTGGTTTCACCCGCATGCGCCTTGGGCCGTGGCCGAGCTCCTCGATGGCGGCGATGCACCTGCCGACGACCCCGTCGTCGGCGAGGGCTGCCGGATCGGACGCGGCGCCGTGCTCATGCCGCGCGTGCGTCTCGGCAAACGCGTGACGATCGGCCCCGGCGCAGTCATCGGCGACGCCGGCTTCGGATGGGCGGTCGGCCCGGACGGCAAGATGCGTGACGTCCCGCAGCTCGGAGGCGTCGTCATCGAAGACGACGTGCACATCGGCGCGCTGACGACGATCGCGTCGGGAACGCTCGGCCCCACGGTCGTGAAGCGAGGCGTGAAGCTCGATGCGCAGGTGCACGTCGGCCACAACTGCGAGATCGGCGAGCACACGGTGATCGCCGCGCAGAGCGGGCTCGCCGGCTCCGTGATCGTCGGCCGTGGCGTCCTGATGGGCGGGCAGGTCGGCGTCGCCGACCACGTCCGCATCGGCGACGGCGCACGTATCGCGGCGAAGAGCGGCGTCATCGGCGACGTCGATGCGGGCAGCACCATTGCGGGGTACCCGGCGGTCGAGCGGCATCGCTGGCTCCGCGGGCTCGCGGAGCTGTACCGGCTCGCCTCGAGCCGCGGCGGCACCGTCCCGCCTTCGAGCGGCAGCATGCGCGCGAGCGCGTTCCCGCCCGGGATGAATCCGCACGCCACGGTGCCTCCGCCTCCGTCGGTGCCGAGCGTGAGACCCGAAGCCATCATCCGCCGTACCGATCCGCCCAGTGACCGCGGCAGCTCCACATGAGAGCGTCGCGTCCGAGCCGGACGGAGCTCGACATCGACCGGATCCTCCAGATCCTGCCGCACCGCTGGCCGTTCGTGATGGTCGATCGCGTGACGGACATCGTCCCGCACGAGCGCATCGTCGGGCACAAGTGCGTGAGCATGAACGAGCCGTGGTTCCTCGGGCATTTCCCGAAGAACCCGATCATGCCCGGCGTGCTCGTCATCGAAGCGCTCGCGCAGATCGGCGGCATTCTTGCGTACGCGAGCGAGCCGTTCGACGAATCGACGAGCCTCCTCTACTTCCTGGGCATCGACAAGGCGAAGTTCCGCCGGCCCGTCGTCCCGGGCGATCGCCTCGACCTCGAGGTCACGGTCATGCAGCACCGCACGAACGTGTGGAAGCTGCGGGGCGAGGCGAGCGTCGACGGCACGCTCTGCGCGCAGGGCGAGCTCCTCGCGTCCGTCGTCGATCGAGGGGGCTGAAGCGGTGAGCGCCGTGCCGCGTACGAGCTCGAGCCGAGCGGACGTCCATGCGACCGCGGTCGTCGATCCGCGCGCGGAGCTCGAGGCCGGCGTCAGCGTCGGTCCGTTCTGCGTCGTCGGCCCCGGTGTGCGCCTCGGCGAAGGAACGCAGCTCCTCGGCCATGCCGTCGTCGGTGGTCGCACCGTCCTCGGCAAGCGGAACGTCGTGCATCCCTTCGCCGTCATCGGCGGCGATCCGCAGATCCGAAAGGAAGCCGCGGCTCCGGGCGACGAGCCCCTCGGTGCGGGCGCGCTCGTCATCGGCGACGAGAACGTCTTCCGCGAAGGCGTGACGGTCAACGTGGCGAGCGGCGACGCCCCCACGCGCATCGGCTCGCGGAACCTGTTCATGGCCGGCGCACACGTCGCCCACGATGTCGTCGTCGGCTCGAGCTGCGTCGTCGCGAATGCCGTCCAGCTCGCCGGGCACGTCGTCGTGGAAGACTGGGTCACGTTCGGAGGCCTCTCGGGCGTCGCGCAGTGGCTCCGAATCGGAGAGAGCGCGTTCGTCGCGGCGGGGGCCATGTGCGAGCGTGACGTCCCTCCGTTCGTCATCGCCCAAGGCGACCGCGCCCGCGTCCGTGCGCTGAACGTGGTCGGCCTCGAGCGCCGCGGCGTCCCCGCCGAGTCCATCGCGCGGCTCCGGCAGGCCTTCGCCCGCGTCTTCGTGGCGCGCGAGCCTGGATTCGAGGCCGCGGCGCGTCAGCTCGACCGGAGCGATCCGTACGTCGAGAAGCTCGCGCGCGCCCTGCTCGGCACCTGAACGAACGTCTGCAGGCGGCGGCGACCCTCCGCCGAGGTCACGCCTGACACCGGGTCCGGCGCGACCCCGATACACGCGAGGCCGACATCGTCATTCCGCGGAGATCGCCCGCGCCGCGCGATGGACCGACCCGTGCAGCCTGGTCGGCAACGCCATGATGATGCCCGCATCGCACGACACGGTCCGCTTCTCGCTCCCGAAGAACGCGACCGGAATGGTCCTGCTCATCGAAGACGACGAGACGCTCGCGCGCGCGCTCACCCGCATCATCACGAGCGAGGGCTACCAGGTCGTGCACGTCACGAACGGGGCCTCTGCCATCGAGAAGGTGATGCACCGCTCGTTCGACGCGGTCATCAGCGATCTTCACCTGCCGGGAGCTTCCGGCGTCGACGTCCTCAACATCGTGCGCGCGTACGACCCGGACGTCTCGCTCGTGCTCATGAGCGGCTCGCCCAGTGTCGACAGCGCGATCGAAGCGATGCATCTCGGCGTGCTCGACTACGTGGTCAAGCCCGCGTCGCGCGAGCAGGTGGCGAGCGTGCTCGAACGCGCGACGGCGGCGCGCAAGGCTGCCGCCGAGCGTCGCGAGCTCGCGACGAAGGCGCGCGTCCTCGCCGCCTCGTCGTCCACCGTGTCGAACGCAGAGACGGTTCGCCCGCCGGACATCACCGTCGTGCCGGGCTCGATCCCGACCGTCGCCGAGCTGCGCGCGAGCCAAGCGGCGCCGGCGACGCTGCGCGCGACCTATCGCACGCAGAGTGGAACGTGTCAGGCGACGAAGATGCTCTACGAGCGCGCCGTCGAGTCGCTCGGCGTCGAGCTCGATCCGATCGTCGACGCGGCGACGCGAAAGCTCGTCGGCTTCGCGACGCGCATGGTGTCGAACGAAGAGTCGCTCGCGACCGATGCCGCTCTCGTGGCGGCTGCGCAGCGCGTCGGCCGGCTCGCCGACCTGCGGAGGCGCGCGCGTGATCTCGCGGTGAAGGCGTTCGCCGCCGCGCCGCCCGAGTCGCTCCTGTTCGTCGACATCCACCCGAGCGAGCTCGTCGACGGGGACCTCTACTCACCCGCGCCCGAGCTCTCGCGCCTCGCCGACCGCATCGTCCTCCAGGTCCGCGCCGACGGCCTCGCCACGATCGACCTCAGCGCGCGCGCCAGCGTGCTCCGCTTCGTCGGCTTCCGCGTCGCGATCGCCGACCTCGACGCCGGCCAGTGCCTCGCGCAAATCGCCGACCTCTCGCCCGACTTCGTGAAGATCGACGCGCGCCTCGTGCGTGGCGTCAACACGTCGCTCGGTCGTCGCCGCATCGTGCGCGCGCTCGTCTCGATGTGCCGCGCCCTCGACGCTGTCGTCGTCGCCGAGGGGGTGTCGACCGCGGAAGAGCGCGACGCGCTTCTCGACGCGGGTTGCTCGTTCGTGCAGGGCTCGCTCGTGACGCACAAGGGAAGCATCCCGGTCTCGCGCCGCCTGTCGCTCGCGGCCGGCGCGCACTGAGCGCGTCGCTCACACGAACGGCATCTTCGACTTCGGCGGACCGAGCGGGAACGCCGCGTCGATCATCTCCACATCCGCCGGCGAAAGGGTGATTCGACCGGCTTCGGCGAGCTCGGAGACGTGCGCGGCCGAGGCCGACTTCGGGATCACGAAGGTCGACGCGCGGCGCGCGAGGAAGGCGAGAGCGACGGCGCGGGGCGTGACCCCGTGCGAAGCGGCGATCTCGCCGAGCACGTCGCCACGCCAGCTGCCCGGGAGCGGGAAGCTCCCCGAGCCGAGCGGGCTATAGGCGACTACGGCGATGCGATGCCGTTCGCACACCGGGACGAGCACGTGCTCCGCGTCGCGCTCGTGCAGGTTGTAGAGCACCTGGTTGCACGCGATGACGCCTTCTCCGGCGATCTCGACCGCGCGCTCGACGTCCGGCACGTCGAAGTTCGAGAGGCCCCACGCGCGTATCTTCCCGTCTTTCTGGAGCGCCTCGAACGCACGGAAGGTCTCTTCGAGCGGCTGGGTTCCGCGCCAGTGGAGCAGGTAGAGGTCGAGGCGATCGGTGCGCAGCCGGCGCAGGCTCTTCTCGCACGCGAGCAACGTCCCTGCGTACGTCGCGTGGTCGGGATGGACCTTCGAGGCGAGGAAGACCTCGCTCCGGTAGCCGGCGATCGCGTCGGCGACGATGTCTTCGACCTCTCCGCGCCCGTAGATCTCCGCCGTGTCGATGTGCGCCATCCCGACGTCGAGCGCGCGCCGGATCGCCGCGATCGCAGCCTCGCGATCGGCCGTCTCGAGCTGCCACGTGCCCAAACCGACGACGGGCACGCGGCGATCGAGAGGCCCGAACGGCCGCGACTCCATGCGCTACGTGCGGCGACGGCGCGAAGCGAGCAGCGCGATCCCGACGAGCGCAACGCACGCGGCAGCGCCGCTGCTCGCGCGACCCGTCGGTGCGAACGTGCAGCCCGTATCCGCCTCTTCGGCGACGACCGGCTCGGGCTCCGCGACGATCGGCGTCTGCTGCACGGTCGCCGCCGGCGGCGGCGGCGCAGCCGGCTGCGGCTCGGCGTCCGGCGTTCCCGCGTCGGGCACCTTCGCGAGCCCCATGAGCCGCTCGTACGAGGTGACGAGCGAGAGGTACGGCGGCACGTACACGCTCCCGAGCCCCGCCACGTTCTGCCGGATGTTGAAGTGCAGGTGCACGGTCGTCGGCGTGCCGTTGAAAGCGTTCGACACCATGCCGAGGCGGTCGTTCGCCTTGACCTTCTGACCTTCCTTCACCTGCACGTTCGACATGTGGAGGTAGTCGTAGCGAGTGCCGTCGGACGCGGTCAGGTACACCGAGTAGCTGCCGATGCTCGTGATCGTTCCGTCGACGCCGGCGACGACCCACTGCACGTCCTTCTTGCAGGTCGCGCCGCGGATGTCTTGGCCCTGGTGGCCGTTGCCCGAGGGGCAGAGCGGCATGTCCCACTCGCGCGACTCGCAGTAGTTGTCGCGCCACGGATAGGAGAAGTTCTCCTCGTCGCACTGGCCGCCCTTGCCTTGGCTGCCGCCGTTGCCCCAGACCTGCGAGTTCGCGAAGGCCGGCCCGCTCTCGATGGGAAAGCGCATCGTCGGCGCGTAGACGTTCGTGTCGACGCGACCCTTGCCCGAGCCCGGCGTGAGCTGGCCGGGCGGATCGTACGAGAAGGGCTCCGCGGCGTGCGCGACGGTGGAGCCGAAGAGCGGCGCGCCAGCGAACGCGAGGGCAAGCGCGATGCGGGAGAGAGGCGAGCTCATCGACCCGACCCTCCGACGAACGCGAGCTGCTCGACGACTTCGAGCACGAACGCGTCACTACGGCACCGCTCGTCGCTCGCCTCGGCACACTCGACGTCGACCGTGTACGCGGCGCCGTTCTCGATCCACGAAGCGGTGCGAATGCCTTCGTTGCTGGAGACGAAGCCCCGGGTGCCGCGCACGTCACGGTTGCCGCTGACGGGCTCGATGCCTTCGTAGCGGTGTGCCGCCCGGGTGCCCTGGAGGCTTACCGTGGCTCCGCCCGCACGGCCCGTGAGCGCGAAGTACTCGCCTTCGACGACGAGGGTGGGGGAGGCCAGGCGGAGCTCGCGCGGCGCGAGGACCGGCACGGGCGACCGCGCGATGAGAGGCTTGATCTCGCGCTCGGAGCGCGCGTCGACGAGCATGGAGAGCGCCCGCGCGTCGACCGACGACGCGGAAGGCCATGCGACGGAAGGACGGACGACGGCGGTCGCGACGGGCGGCGCCGTCTCTTCGCGCGTGGACGTCGTGTTGTTGCAGCCGACCGCGAGGCCAGCGGCGAGCGCGAAGGCGAGAGCTCCCCTACTCATGTGCTGCCAGCGATTACGAAGAAGCGAAACGTGGGGCAAGTCTTCGTAGCCTCGCACCTCGACAACGACAGTGTGCGCGCCATGAAGCATGTGGCCTACACGCGGGTTTGTCGCGAGAAAGTCGTGTAGGTGAGGGGCGCAGACACGTGTCACTGAGTGACGGAAAACCGGACCTCCGAGCCGAGCGGCCGCGCGCCGAACGCGTCCCGCGCGCGCGCCGGGAGGACGCCGACGACGGGATAGCCGCCCGTCACCGGGTGGTCCGGCCCGAGGACGATGAGCCCGGAAGGCGTGACCTCGATCGCGCCGGCCACCATCGGCGCCGAGCGGCTGCCGTGTGCAGAGTGCATCGGAGGGAGGGAAGCGCCTTCGAGCCGCGTGCCGGTGCGGTCCGAGGACGTCGAGATCCGAAACGTCGTGCGCTCGAGCGCAGCCGCGAGCTCGGCGGGCACGTCGTCCGGTCCGAGCATGAGCGCGATCGGCGCGTCGCCCCGCGCGTACCCGGGTTCGGCGCTCGCCGAGGATGCAACGCCACTCGCGTGCCCGACAGGCAAGACGTCACCGCGACGGAGCGCCCGACCTCGATGGCCGCCGAGCGCCGCGACGAGCAACGTGCCGCGGCCGCCGAGGACGACGGGCACGTCGATGCCGCCGGCGACCGCGACGTAACGAGCGCGGTGCGCGCGGTTCGGGGCGAGCTCCCATTGTGCGTTCTCCGCGATGGTGACGGGCGCGCCGTCTTCCGTGGCGACGACGACGGCGCCGCCGCGAGCGACGAGCGTGACCGCACCGTAGACCTCGAGCGCCGCGGCGCCCGGAGCGTTGCCGACCGCCGCGTTCGCGGAACCCAGTGCAGAGCCGACCAGCGGCCCACCGCGCGGGACGCCCTCGTGCATGTGTCCGCGCCGTCCGTCGTCGACGACGAGCGCCATCCCGTGGACGCGCGTGACGGCGAGCGCAGGGACGCGCGGGGTGACGACGTCGCCGAGATGCTCTCCCGGCGACACGGGGTCGGTCGTGCGCCGCGGCTCCGGAACGAACCGCACGCGGTCACCGACGGCGAGGGCCGCGCGCTCGGCGGAGAACGGACGGAAGCGCACCGCTTCGCCGAGGAGGTGCCAGCCGCCGGGCGACGCGAACGGGTAGATGCCCGTGTAGTCTGCAGCCATCGCGACGCTGCGCGGGGGCACGCGCGTTCGTGGTGACGCTCGTCGAGCGATCGCGAGCTGCGGGTCGCCTCCGCGCAAGTACGCGAACCCGGGCATGAAGCCGAGCATCGCCACTTCGTATGTCGGTGCCGAATGCATCCGGACGACGTCGGCGGCAGCGGCACGCGCGAGCTCGGCGACGGCGGCGAGGTCTTCGCCGTCGTAGACGACCGGGATCTCGATCGACCGCACGGCACTCGGCGGAGCTTCCCCGCGTTGGGCGGCGCCGAGAATGCGTGAGAGCGCACCGCGCGCGGTGGGCTCGTCCGTCGCGTCGGCCAGGAGCACGGCGCCGAGCTCCTCGGTGAGGACGACGTCGTCGAACGCGGGGTCGCGCTGGAGAGCCTCGAGCAGCGCGCGAGGGGAGATGCCTCCGGGAATGGCGAAGCGGAGCGCGCGATCGCCGAACGAGCGAATCACGCCTTTGGTCCGAGCGCCGCGCGCACGGCTCGCGCGACGGCGAGCGCGCCCGGCGTGTCGCCGTGGATGCACAGCGTATCGACGTCGTCGCGCGCGGCGAGCTCACGCGCGCGAGCAGCGGCCGCATCGGGATCGGTGACCAGTGCGCCCGGCTCGCCGCGCGGCACGAGCGAGCCGTCTGCGCGAACGCCGCGGTCGGCGAACGCTTCGCGCGCGTACGTGACGCCCGCCGCGTGTGCCGCGCGCTCGAACGCGCCGCCCGCCGGTCCGACGACGATGACCGCGCCGGCCCCGCGCACGATGCCTTCGATGCACGCGCGCGCGGTCGCTTCTTCGACGTGCGCGGCGTGGTAGAGCGCGCCGTGAGGCTTCACCGACACGACCTCGGCGCCGTGCTCGCGCGCAACGGCGACGAGCTCGGCGCATTGCCGGGCGACGGAGGCCGCGAGCGCCTCCGGGGCGACGCTCTGCGCGCGGCGGCCGAAGCCCGGTCGGTCCTCGTACGAGGGATGGGCGCCTATGCGCGTCGCGCTCCGCATGCAGGCGGCGACGACTCGCGCCATCGAGCGCGCGTCACCCGCGTGCCCACCACATGCGACGTGGATCACGTCGGCGAGGGCGTAGAGCTCCTCCGGCTCGTCTTCGAGCTCGCCGCCGTCGACGTTCAGGAGCGGCTTCGGCATCAGAGGAACTTCGACTCGACGAGCCGCGAGTGGACGACGCGACGCGGCTTCGCCCCGATCGCCGCAGGGTCACCCTGGATGTTCACGACGTCGACCCCGACGCTGACGATCGGCACCTTCACACCTGGCGAGATCTCGAGCTGGTCGACCCGGAGCTTGGGGATCGGATCGAGCACCGAGATCTTCGTCGACTGCTTGCCTTCGCCCTTCGAGAGCGGAATGTGGAAGAGGTCGACGTCGGCTCCGGGATCATGCCCCGTCGGAAGCTTCCACGCCGACGTGACCTCGAGGCGCATCTCTGCACGCTTCGCCGTGCTCGGCATGCGCAGCTGCTTGCCCTTCAGCGCGGCGAGTGCCGCCCGCGCCGCTTCGCTCCACGCCGCCTGCGCATCGCCGCCGCCTTCGCACGATACGACCTCGAGCGCGATGACGGTGCCGCTCGCGTCGGCGACCGCCGCGAAGATGGCGCGTCCCTTCACCGCCGTGGCGGTCGCATACGCCGCTTCGCTGAGCGCGGCGAGCACCGGCCCCTCGGGTCCGAGCCCCAGCTCGCGTTCGCGTTCGCGCGCTGGCGCGCGGAGTGCCGTCTCCGCGTTGCGCTTCGCTTCTGCGGGCGTCGGCGCCTCGGGGTGAGCCGTTTTCGGCGGAGCGCGACGAGGGCCGAGCTCGCCCTCGGGCGTCATCTCGGGGAGCGCGCCGCGCGCGAGGAATGGATTGTCGCTGCCGAGCCCGATGCGGAGGGAGGGCGCGACGAGCTGGACGGGAGCGCCGTCGGCGGCCGGGTCTCCGTGTGTGTCACCCGCGGGCGGCCCGGTGTCGGCGGCCTGGCGCTCGGCTTCGGCGATCGGCGCGGCGGGCGCGCGGCCGACGTCCGTGGTCTTCCCGCGCGCGGCCGACGCGACCTCGCTCTCGCCGGGGATCGGCCCCGGACCGCTCGAAGGCGGCGCGCGCACGCCGGCGGTCTCGCCTTCGTCGTCTGCCGCGATGTCGATCTCGGCGGCGCTTTCGCTCTCGCGCGGCGCAGGCGGCGCAGCGACAACGTGCGGCAGCGGAACGACGCGGAGCGCCAGGACGGCCGCCGCGTGGACGAGGGCAGCGACGACGAACGGCCGCGTGACGCGCGCGTCCTGCGGCACGTCCGTGCCGCCGTCGTTCGGCCGCTTCCCCCCGGTGCTCGCCATGCGCCACTCTTCCTTTACCCCGACTTCGGGCGCGTGCACCTCCGATGCGCGGCCCGTGCGGCTCGTTCAGGTGCACACCCCTTGCATCGTGCACCCACACTCCTTACGGTCTCGCGCGATATGACCGACAAGGCCCTCAGCGCAGGCTTGCGCATGGTCGAGCTCTTTGCAGTCCTCCTCGCGATGATCTTCGCGGTCCCGGGCTGTCAGAAGTACGACGAGCTCGTCACGAAGGACCAGGTCTGCCAGCAGCGCTGGGCAGACCTCGACGCGGACCTCCAGCGCCGTGCCGACCTCATCCCGAACCTCGTGAACACGGTGAAGGCTGCCGCCAACTACGAGCAGTCGACGCTCACGAAGATCACCGAGGCGCGCGCGTCGGCCACGTCGATCAAGCTGACCGGCGACGACTTCTCCGATCCCGCCAAGATGAAGGCGTTCGAGGAGGCGCAGGCGAAGATCAGCTCCGGCGCGCTCGGTCGGCTCCTCGTGCAGCACGAGAACTACCCCAAGCTCCAGGCCAGTGCACAATACACGGACCTGATGAAGTCGCTCGAGAGCACGGAGAACCGCATCCTCCGCGCGCGCCAGCAGTACAACGCGGCGGTCAGCGAGTACAACGCGGAGCTCGGAAAGATCCGCGGCTCCGTGGTGAACAAGGCGACGGGGCAGCCGTTCAAGCCGCGCGTCTACTTCGCGGCGCAGGCCGACGCGACGGCGGCTCCCAAAGTCAGCTTCTGACCGCTTCGCGCCGCGGGCGTGAGGCGAGCGGCGAAAGCCACTCAGAGGTCGAACACGGACGGAGGCGCCATGCCTTCGTCCGTCGTCACATTTGCGAACGTCGTCGCGTCCTCGCGCCACACGCCGCGGTCCTGGTGGATGTGCCCGAAGAGGTGCAGGCGGGGTGCGACCTCACGCACGCGCGCGCGCAAGTCGACGCATCCGACGTGCCTCGATTCGCCGTTCCACTCCACGCGATCGCCGAAGCCATACGGCGGGCCGTGCGTGACGAGCACGTCGACGCGGGGCGGGATCCTCGCCCACTTCGCCGCGAGCTCCGGGCCGCGCTTCGCGCCGAATGCCCAGATGCGGAACTTCGGCTGCCAGGGGCTGCCGTAGAAGACGACGCCGTCGATCTCGGCGGCCTCGCCTTCGAGGTACACGAACCCGCCGAGCAGCGCGCGCGCCTCGTCGGGGCGCTTCTCGAGGCAGACCTCGTGGTTGCCGGCGACGATGACCTTCGTCCGATGCGGCAGACCGCGGAGGAAGAGGGCCGCGCGCTCGAGCTCGTCGAGCGAGCCGTGCTGCAGCATGTCGCCGGCGTGCACGAGCACGTCGCCGTCCGGAACGACGAGACCCTCGTGCTGGAGGTGCGTGTCCGCCATCGCGACGATGCGCATCGTGGCCGTGCTCCGGACCGACCGAGACCGTAGCACGTCCCGCCTTGTCGTCGGGCCGCGCGCCCTCCTCTGGTAACGTGACCTCGCGATGCCTCGTCTACGCAGCTACTGGGGTTGGGGCTTCGAGGACAAGCTGCCGGATGACGCCGCGAGGCAGCGGCTCGCGAAGCGGCTCGGCGCGGTGTTCGGCAACGCACCCGCGCTGCGGGCGTATCCGTCGCTCGAGAGCGTGCGCCTTCCCGAACCCCGGTATGCGCCGCCCCTCGAGCTCCGCGGATTCGGCACGACGGACGCCCGCGAGCGCGCGGTGCACACGTACGGCCGCGGCTATCGCGATCTCGTGCGCGGATTCGCCGGCGACTTCTCTGCGGCGCCGGATTGGGTCTTCTACCCCACGGACGAATCGCAGATCGTCGGGCTCTTCCGTTTCTGCGAGCGCGAGGCGATCGCGATCGTGCCGTACGGCGGCGGCAGCAGCGTCGTCGCCGGCACCGAGCTCGTTCCGAGCGGCCGCTTCCGCGGAACGGCGTGCGTCGATCTCACGAAGATGGACGCCGTTCTCGAGGTCGACGTCCCCACGCGCGCGGCGCGCATCCAGGGCGGCGCGACCGGGCCGCGCATCGCCGAGCAGCTCCACGCGCACGGCCTCACGCTGCGCCACTATCCGCAGAGCTTCGAGCTGTCCACGCTGGGCGGCTGGATCGCGACGCGCGCGGGCGGCCACTACGCGACGCTCTATACGCACATCGACGACTTCGTCGAGTCGGTGCGGATGGTGACGCCCGCGGGCGTGCTCGAGACGCGGCGCCTTCCTGCTTCCGGCGCGGGGCCGAGCCCGGAGCGATTCGTGCTCGGCTCGGAGGGCGCGTTCGGAATCATCACCGAGGCGTGGGTGCGTGTGCAGCCGCGCCCGCGTTGGCGTGCCTCGGCGAGCGTTCACTTCGCGCGTTTCGAAGACGGCGTACATGCCACGCGGCTCCTCGCGCAGTCCGGTCTGCATCCGTCGAACTGTCGCCTCCTCGATGCGGCGGAGGCGATGCTCCATCAGGTGTCGAACCGCGGGACGGCGGTGCTCCTCCTCGCATTCGAATCGGCCGATCATCCCGTCGAGCCTTGGATGGAGCGCGCGCTCTCGATCGCGACCGACCTCGGGGGCGACGGCGAAGAGCCGAAGTACACGACGGACGTGCTCCACACGATGGCGCCGCGGCCGTCCGTCGTCCCACCTCCGCCGGCATCCGCGAGCCGACCGCCGGCCGTCGATCACGGAGCGGAGGAGGCGGCGACGTGGAAGCAGGCGTTCTTCGATGCGCCGTATCTGCAGACCGCGCTCGTCAGCCTCGGCGTCGTCTGCGACACCTTCGAGACCGCGTGCACGTGGGATCGCTTCCCGGCGCTCCACGCCGCGGTGACGCGCGCGACGTCGGCCGCGATGACCGAGGCGTGCGGAGCGGGCGTCCTCACCTGCCGCTTCACGCACGTGTATCCGGATGGTCCGGCGCCCTACTACACGTTCGTCGCGCCCGGCCGTGAAGGCGAAGAGCTCGCGCAGTGGACGAAGATCAAAGCGGCTGCGAGCGACGCGATCGTGGCGAATGGCGGAACCATCACGCATCACCATGCGGTCGGACGCCTGCACCGACCGTGGTGGGAGAAGGAGCGGTCGCCGCTCTTCGAGAGTGCGCTCGTCGCCGCGAAGGAACGCCTCGACCCGAGCGGGATCTTGAATCCGGGCTGCCTCCTTCCCGCGCGCAAGTGAGCGCGGCGGCGCGGTGAGGCTTCGGCACTTCGAGGCTTCGAAAAGAAGCGAGGGAGCTCGGCGGCGGCCGGGCTCCCTCTCGTGTATGCGTGTCGCCGCGCGCGTTCACGCGCGGCGTGCGCCCGTGTCGATCAGTACTCGCAGCCCGGACCGTAGCCCGGGTTCGGAGCCGGCGCGCTGAGCGGGAGCTGCGAGCCCGCCGCGGCGAGGTTCGTCGCGTCCTTCACGACGACGCCGCCGTACGAGATGCTGTAGACGAAGTTCTCGAGGAACACGCCGCGCCGCACCTCGGGGCCATAGTAGCCGCCGCAGTAGCCGGTCGGTGCCTTCGAGAAGAGAGCCGTGTGGTCGATGCTTCCGACCTTCGCGAAGCCCGCGGCGGTGTCGACCTTGAACAGCTCGAGCGAGCTGCGCATGCCGTACGGCGGCGAGTTCTGGCTGGCGTAGTACGGGAACGCGAGGAGCTTCTTGTCCGCGAAGTACGTGAACGCCTTGTGATTGTGCTCGGCCTCGCTGTGGCCGTACTCCGAGCCCGTGTACGTGAACTTGTGCTGGAGGATCGGGTTCGCGCCGTCGGCGACGTCGAAGATCTGCAGCTGGAGGCCCTGCGCCTGGCCCGTCGACGTCGCGTCGCGACCGATGGTCAGGATGTGCGTCGCGTCGAGCGGGTGCATGTACTCGCTGAAGCCGGGGATCTTGAGCTCGGCGAGCTTCTGCGGGTTCGCGGGGTTCGTGAGGTCGAGCACGAAGAGCGGGTCGACGCGGCGGAACGTGACGACGTAGCCGCGGCCGTCGACGAACCGGACGCTGTAGATCTGCTCGTTCGGAGCGAGCTCACCGACGTCACCCTTCAGGTCGAGCCACGCGCCGTTCACGCCGAGGACGTAGACGTGGTTGACCGTGCTCGGGCGATCCTGCGGGAGCGACGGGTCGCTGCCCGGGAACGTCGGCGAGACGTACTTGCCGTCCGCGTCGACGTACATGCGGTTCTCGGTCGTCGCGATGCGGAGGTAGCCGTCCTTGTCGTCGAGCGAGAACTGATCCTTCACGTTGCCGACGACGGTGCCGGAGGCGACGTAGTTCGGGAACTGCGGGTCGGTGGCGAACTCGAACTTGTGCACGTGCGTCGAGCTCATCGAGTGCGCCGTGATGGCGGCGGGCGCGATGGGGTCGGCCTTCGGACGCAGCGTCTTCGTCTGCGCGCTGCCCGCGCTACCCGGCGCGCTCCCGGTGCTCGGCGGGTTCGCCGGAGCCGGAGCGGGCGCGGAGTCGGTCGGAGGCGCAGTGCCGCCGACGCTGCCGCCGCCGCCCCAGCCATCGTCCCACGTGACCGGCGGCTCGACCCAGCCGTGCGCCGCGAGATAGAGCGTGTCGGCGCTGCCGTAGACCGTGTCCGCGCGTCCGAGGATCGCCGTCTCCTTCGGCAGCGTGTTCGGCGCCGCGAGGTCGATCGAGGCGATCTCGGTGAGGCCGCTCTCGGTCGAGCCCGCCGACGGAACGTAGAAGTCGGGGCACGCGATGGTCTGCGCGATCACCGAGGCGCCGTTCTTCGTGAACGTGTACGGGAGCCAGTCATCGAGCTTGCTGCCGTTGATCGCGTTCGTGTTGAACGTGCGGAGCTGCTCGAGCGCCGCGATCATCTCCGTGCCCGTCTTCGGGTACGGGTTCGTCGTCGGCGACGTGGGGCTCGTGCCCGGCGCGTCGGGAGCTTCCTTCGGCGCGCCCGTGGTGCCGTTGTCGTAGCTGGGCTGCGGATACAGCTCGTAGATGCTGTACTTCAGCTTCGGCCCGTGCGCGTGGCCGGAGAGCACCGTGCGAACGTGCGTTCCGACACGACGCGAGGAGAGGTACTGACCCTCGAAGTAGATCTCGCGGGTGACGGCGGGCGCCGCACCGGCGAGGTCGAGGACGGTGATCTTCGTGAGCGGGACGTACGGGCCGCTCGGGCTCGGGCCGCCCGGGTAGGGCGCGCGCGAATCGGCCGGCATCGCGACACCGCCGCCGCCGCCGCCGGCGAAGTAGTAGTCCTGGTACACGGCCTTGGGCGTGACGCCGGCCTGCGTGAAGATGCTCGCGCCGTTGACGGTCGAGTAGACGACGGCCTTGCCGCCGTCGACGAACATCTCGCTCGGGTCGCCTTCGATGTCGAGCGACGAGCGCTCGTTCAGCTCGTTCGCCGGCCACGCCTTCAGCACCTTGAACGCGCGTCCGTGGAGGACGTAGAGGTTCGTGCCGTCGGTCTTCACGAAGTCGGCCTCGTCGACGCCCTTCACCTGGGTGTTCGTCTCCGAGTACGAGCCGGCCTTGTCCTGCGGAGCCTGCGGCGCCGAGTTCCCGCTCGTGCCGGCGCCGCTGGAGGGCGCCGGAGTCGCGGCGGCGTCCTCCATCGCGCCACCGCCGCGGCCGCCGCCGTAGTACCCGCCGTAGTAGGCGCAGTTCGCGTCACCGTTCTTGGTGATGCACTTGTTGATCTGGGCGATCTGGCGGTCGATGCCGTGATCGAGCTTGTAGATCGCGTCCGCCTTCAGGTCGGCGAGGAGGTCGCCACAACCCTTCGCTCGGTGCAGGCTCGCGCGGGTGGTACCGGTCGGGGACGACGAGCTCGGCGACGAGCCGCAGCCGACGGCGAACGCGGCGGAGGACATCGCAGCGAGCAGGACGAAGGCGGAATGGATCTTCATGGTCACTCTCCGAGCAGGGCTTCAGCAAAGGGTGCGCCACGCCGAAGAACGCGTCTAAGTAGCCGGACCCAATAAGGTAATGTTCTGGGCAGGGCCGCCGGCCCGGGCGCGCCCGTCAGGGTGTGCCGGCGGTGGCACACCCCGCGGCGCGAGTCGTGCTGCGCCGTTCGGCGCACGCTGCTATGACCGGCGCGTGGGCCCAACTCCCGAGCAGCTCGCGACTTTGACGCCGTTCGAGCGTGCCACGTTCAAGATCGCGGACACGCTCGCGGCTCCGGGCCTGACGCCGCTCTCGGCGGCGTGGAACACCGTCGTGATGGGCGCGCTCATCTACAGCTGCGGGAGCAATCGCTTCAACATCCGCGGCCTCGAGCACCTCGCGCCGTTCGGCAAGAAGGACTCGATCCTCCTCGTCGCGAACCACCGAAGCTTCTTCGACTTCTTCAGCATCACCGCCATCCTGTATTGGCGGACGAAGCTGACGCGACGGATCTTCTTCCCGGTGCGGCAGAACTTCTTCTACGACCACCCGCTCGGACCGGTCGTGAACTTCGCGATGAGCGGGATGCGCATGTTCCCGCCGGTGATGCGTGACAAGGAGAAGCGCCCTTTCAACAACTACTCGGTCGCGCGCTGCATCGAGGAGCTGAACCGACCCGACATCGGCACGGTCCTCGGCATCCACCCCGAGGGCACGCGGAACAAAGGCGATGACCCGTACGCGTTCCTTCCTGCGCAGCCGGGCGTCGGGCGCGTCGCGCTGGGCGCCGGTCGCGCGCACGTGATTCCCGTCTTCGTGCTCGGCATGGGCCAGAGCATTCCGGGCGAGTGGCGCATGAACTTCCTCGCGCCCGACGCGCATCCCGTCGACATGTACTTCGGCGCGCCGATCGATTTCTCGGACCTGCGGCCGAAGGCGAACATGGTGACCACGCAGAAGCGCGCGGCCGACCGTTGCCTCGACGCGATCAAGGCGCTCGCCGATCAGCAGCGCCGCGACGCGGCGATCCGCGAGGGCCGGGATCCGGAGCAGGTCGCCATCCTCGAGAAGTCGGACGACGCGCGCAGCGCTGCGGCAGTCGCTCGGTCGGCGCGCATCGCTGCGGCAGCGGCCGCGGAGCGCCCCGAAGGAACGCCCGCGCACGACCGTCACGGATGACCGAGACCACGGGATGACCGAGACTACGCCGCGGAAGCCGTTCTGGCGCTCCGGCACCGCGCTCATCTTCTTCGGGCTGGTGCTCGGCGTCGTGCTCGGCGGGTTCTTGCCCGCCGATCGTCACCCCACCGCGTTCGCGTTCTTCCAGTTCTGCTCGAAGGGCTTCCTCGCGCTCATCAAGGGCATCATCGTCCCGCTGCTCGTCGCCACGATCATCACGGGCATCGCACAGACGGGCGATCTCAAGGCGGTCGGGCGGATGGGCGCGAAGGCGCTCCTCTACTTCGAGGTGGTGACGACGCTCGCTCTGTTCCTCGGGCTCGGCATCGCGAACTGGCTGCGCCCGGGAGACGGGCTCCCGCTGAAGACCGATGCGCACGCGCAGCTCGCGGCGCCGAAGTCGGGCTGGGAGATCGCGCTGCACGCGTTCCCTTCGAACCTCGTGAAGCACGCGGCCGATGGAGACATCCTGCCCGTCGTCGTGTTCGCGACGCTCTTCGGCATCGCGCTGACGCGCGTGGGAGACCGCGGCGCGCCGGTGCTGCGCTTCTTCGACGGCGTGGCGCAGGTGATGTTCAAGTACACGGCGATGGTGATGTCGCTGACGCCGATCGGCGTCTTCGGCGCCATGGCTTACAACGTCAGTCACATGGCGGCGGGTGCTCCGGGCACCGAGCTGAAGGGCTGGCCGGCGGTGTTCGACCTGCTGAAGCACTACTCGGTGCTCGTCGGGAGCCTGTACCTCGCGCTCGTCCTCCTTTTCGTTCTCGTGTTCGTGCCGATCATGCTGATCGCGCGCATCCCCGTGCTCGCGTTCCTGCAGCACGTGCGTGAGCCGGCGGTGATGGCGTTCTCCACGGCCTCGAGCGAGGCGGCGCTGCCGAAGCTGCTCGAGCAGATGGAGAAGCTCGGCGTGCCACGTCGGGTGGCGAGCTTCGTGATTCCGACGGGCTACTCGTTCAACCTCGACGGCTCGACGCTCTATCTCGTGCTCGCATCGCTCACGATCGCGCAGGCGGCGAAGATTCACATGCCGCTGACCACGCAGATCGCGATGGTGCTCACGTTCATGCTGACGTCGAAGGGCGTCGCGGGGGTGCCGCGCGCCACGCTCGTCATCATCGCGGGGACGACGCAGGGCTTCGGGCTCCCGGGCGAAGCGGGCGTCGCCATGATCCTCGCGGTGGACGAGATCATGGACATGGCGCGGTCGGCCTTGAACCTGACCGGCAATGGGCTCGCGTCGTGCGTCATCGCGCGATGGGAAGGGGTGTTCGGCGAGAAACCTCCGCCGGACGACACGGGCACGTCCGATGGGCCTGCCGCGATCCAGGCGCCGACGTAGGCAAGCTGCACGCGGCGGTGGGGCGCGCGGCGTCGTTGCGGGAATCGTGGCGCGGACGTCGCGGGCGCCGGGTGCGGAGCGCGCGGCACGTGCGTTGCTCGATGACGGTGAGACTGCCTTAGGGAGGATCGTCGATGAAGATGTCGGCTTGGCTCGCTTCTGCTTCCGTGCTCGCGCTTTCCGCGGTGGTCGCGTGCTCCTCGACGGAGACGACGACGCCTGGCGCCGATACGCCCGACGACGGCGAGCGGACTCGTGATGGGAGTGTCGCGGACTCGCAGCCGTCGCCCGAGGCGGGCCTCGGCGAGCTGCTGTTCCGTCCGGAGACGCTCTACACGGGGGTCGATGGCACGCACACGTTCATCGCGCCGGTCGCCGTGTACGACGCCGATGGCGATTTGACGGTGACCGCGAGCGATCCGTCGGCGGTGACCATCACGCCGACGAAGCTGAAGAGCCCGACGAACTCGGACGGAGTGACCGACAACGGCAAGTACTTCCTCGCGACGGCGAAGAAGGCCGGCCAGGTGACGCTCACCGCGACGTCGAAGGGGCGCAGCGTGACGGCTTCGCTGACGATCACCGACTACGCGGCGGGCCGCTATGCGGCGGGCGAGGCCCGCTACAACAAAGCGGGCAGCGGCCAAGACCAGCCGTGCACGAACTGCCATGCGGGCGCGCAGGGCATCGACCACTCGCCCGCGGCGATGGCGAGCGCGACGGACCAGGACATCGGCGTCATCGTGACGACGGGCATCAAGCCGCCCGCAAAGCCGATCACGGGCGTGCCGGGCGGCCACAAGTGGAACGTCACGGCGGAGGAGAAGGACGGGCTCATCACGTACCTGCGTGCGCTGCAGCCGCGCGGCTTCGAGTGAGGTGTAAGCGGCGTGCGCGTCGCGCGTGGCGTGTCGCGTCGCGCGTGGCGTGGCGCGTCGCGCGTGGGTGACCGCAGGTTGACTGCCGCGTCGCCGCGAGGAAGATGCGCGGCCATGAAGAAGATCGACATCGCGCGCGCGCCGACCTCGCGTGGGTCGCGCTACCCGGCGCCGTTCGACGAGCCGTGCCGCGCGCGCGAGCGCGTTCGCCTCGCTGCCGCCGCGGGTCTCCAGAAGGTCGCCGTGAACCTGCTCCGGCTCGAGCCGAGCGCGTGGTCGAGCCAGCGCCATTGGCATGCGCGTGAGGAGGAGCTCGTCTACGTCGTCGAAGGCGAAGTGGTGCTCGTCACGGACGAGGGCGAAGAGACCCTGCGCGCGGGTGACAGCGCCGCGTTCCGCGCCGGCGAGCCCGACGGCCATCACCTGCAGAATCGCTCGTCGCGCGTGGCCGTGGTGCTGGAGGTCGGCACGAAGGACGAGGCGGACGTGGCCGAGTACCCGGACATCGACCTCCGCCACGTCGCCACGAGCGGCTGGCATCACAAGGACGGCAAGCCGTACGACGCGACGTAGCCGGGCGCGTGGCGCGAGGGCCGCTGCGCTGGAACCTCGTCGAGTGCCGGCGAGCCCGCCGCGGAACGTCGCGAGCGAGCCCGCGGGGCCAGCCGCTGCCAGCGGGGGCCCGCGGGGGCCAGGGCGCGTCCGAGTGCACGGGGGCCAACGGTGCCACCCTGCGTGCCAGGCCTGGCTACGCCCGGCGCTCCACGCGTACCCCGCCGCCGCGCGCGCGGCGTCCCGCGCGCGGCGCGAAGTGTTTAGCCGGCTAACGATCTCGGAACCCCGCGGAGCCTGGTCGCCGCCGGAGCGCGATCCGGAATCGTTCGCCGGCGAACGATTCCGGAACTCCGGGATCGCTCGTTCGCCTCCGGCGCTCGCGGCGATTGTTTAGCCGGCTAACGATTCCGCGATGCGCGCGGCGCGGGGGAGCGCCGCCGCCCGCCGCGCGCACTCCGGCGGGTGGCGGGGCCAGCACCGGGCCACCCGCGGCGGCGACCGCGCGGGCCATCACCGGGCCACGAGCCGCGCCGCTACGCCGCCCGCTGCCCCACCGCGCTCCGCCGCCGCCGCCGCCCGCCGCCGCCGCCCGCCGCCCCCGCCGCGGCCGCGCCGCGCCGCCCCGCGTGCGCGATGCGACTGCCGCGCCGCGAACGGACCCCCCGGTAGGGCTTGCCCCTGAGAGGGTCATGGGCTCTAGTTCCGCGCTGAAATGAAGAAGCCGATCCGCCGAACTGCCGTCATCGGAGCTGGAGTCATGGGGAGCGGTATCGCCGCTCACTTCGCCAACGCCGGGCTCGAGGTGCTCCTCCTCGACATCGTCCCGCCGAACCTCTCCGACGAGGACAAGAAGAACAAGGCCAAGCGCGACGGGTGGGCGGCCGGCGGCCTCGAAAAGGCGCTGAAGGCGCGCCCGGCCGCGTTCTTCCACAAAGACGCCGCGCGGCTCATCAAGACCGGCAACGTCGAAGACGACCTCGAGAAGCTGAAGGACTGCGACCTCGTCATCGAGGCGATCATCGAAAAGATGGAGGCGAAGCAGGATCTCTTCGCGCGCCTCGAGAAGATCGTGCCGGAGCACTGCATCGTCGCCTCGAACACGTCGGGTCTCCGCATCGCGGAGATGACGAAGGGCCGTTCGGCGACGCTGAAGAAGAACTTCGTCGTCCTGCACTTCTTCAACCCCGTCCGTTACATGAAGCTCCTCGAGATCGTCGCGGGGCCGGAGACGGACAAGGACGTGCTCGACCACGTCGTCCGCTTCGCGGAAGACGTGCTCGGCAAGGGCGTCGTCTTCGGCAAGGACACGCCGAACTTCGTCGGCAACCGCATCGGCACGCACGCGATGATGGCGACCATCCACCAGATGCTGGCGGATGGCCTGGCGCCGGAAGACGTGGACAACATCACCGGCACGCCGATGGCGCATCCGAAGAGCGCGAGCTTCCGTACGGCGGACCTCGTCGGTCTCGACACGTTCAAGCACGTGGCAGACAACTGCTACCAGTCGCTGACGGAAGACGAGGACCGCGACGTCTTCAAGATGCCCGAATACATCTTGAACATGGTCGAGAAGAAGATTCTCGGCGACAAGACGAAGGGCGGCTTCTTCAAGAAGGGCGCCGACAAGCAGATCCAGACCTACGACCCGAAGACCGGCGAGTACCGCGCGAAGGGCGGCGACGAGTCGATCAAGGCAGCGACGAAGAGCCTCTCCAAGGTCGAAGATCCGAAGGAGCGCGTGAAGAAGCTCGTCGCCGACCAGGGCAAGGCCGGCGACTTCGCCCGCAAGGTCCTCTACCGCTCGCTCGCGTACTCGGCGCGCCGCATCGGCGAGATCGCCGACTCGGTGGTCGCCATCGATGACGCGATGAGGTGGGGCTACAACTGGGAGCTCGGACCGTTCGAGGTCTGGGACGCGCTCGGCTTCGCCGAGACCGCCGACGCGATCGAGAAGGCCGGCCACAAGCTCCCCGAGAGCGTGAAGAAGATGAAGGCGTCCGGCGCGACCGCCTTCTACAAAGACGGCAAGGTCTTCGACCTCGTCAAAGGCGAGTACGTCGCCCAGAAGCAGGACCCGCGCTACGCGACGCTGCAGATCCTCCGCCGCGGCGACAAGCCGGTCCTCAAGAACGACGGCGCCGAAGCCTGGGACCTCGGTGACGGCGTGCTCGGCCTCACGTTCAAGACGAAGGCGAACAGCATCGACCCTGACGTCATCGGGATGCTGAACCAGGCGGCCGACAAGGCGGAGACCGACTTCCGCGCGCTCGTCATCGCGAACGAGGGCGACCACTTCTGCGTCGGCGCGAACCTCCTCCTCGTCGTCATGGCGGCAGGTGCCCAGCAGTGGGACCAGATCCGCGACATGGTGAAGGGCTACCAGTACGCGACGCAGCGGCTGAAGTACGCCCGCGTGCCCGTCGTCGCGGCGCCGTACGGCATGACGCTCGGCGGCGGTCTCGAGCTCTGCATGGGCTCGGACGCCGTGCAGGCGGCGGCCGAGACGTACTCCGGCCTGGTCGAGGTCGGCGTCGGCCTCATCCCCGGCGGCGCCGGCACGCTGAACATGCTCTGGCGCTCGCTCGAGAGCATCCCCGAGGGCACGAACGCGAACATCTACGAGAACGTCACGCAGACGTTCAAGAACATCGCCCTCGCCAAGATCGCGACGAGCGCGGAAGAGGGCAGGGCCCTCGGCTACTTCCGCCGCACCGACGGCGTCTCGTTCGACAAGGCGCGCGTCGTCGTCGAAGCCAAGGCGCGCGCGCTCGGCATGGCGAACGCCGGTTACCACCCGCCGCTCCCGCGCGCATACCGCCTGCCCGGCGAGAGCGGCATCGCCACGCTCGGCATGATGGTCGACACGCTCGTCGCCGGCGGCTACGCCTCCGAGCACGACGCGAAGATCGCGCGCAAGCTCGCCGTCGTCCTCTGCGGAGGCGTCGGCGGCGCATCGAAGGAAGTCACCGAGGACGAGATCCTCGAGCTCGAGCGCGAGGCGTTCCTCTCCCTCTGCGGCGAGCAGAAGAGCCAGGAGCGCATGCAGTACATGCTGATGAACAACAAGCCGCTGCGGAACTAGGAAGGAAGCATCCCCATGAACGACATCATCATCGTCGACGCGGTCCGCAGCGCCGTCGGGCGCGCTCTCAAAGGCTCTCTCGCATTCAAGCGCCCCGACGAGCTCGCGGGCGAGGTCATCAAGGGCCTGCTCGCCCGCAACCCGCAGGTGAAGCCGGAGGAGATCGACGACCTCGTCCTCGGCTGCGCCATGCCGGAAGGCGAGCAGGGCCTCAACGTCGCCCGCGTCGTCGGTCTCCTCGCAGGGCTGCCCCTCGAGACCGGCGCGCAGACGATCAACCGCTTCTGCTCGAGTGGGCTCCAGGCGATCGCCACGGCGGCCGGCCAGATCGCCATCGGCTCGGGCGACATCGTCGTCGCCGGCGGCGTCGAGTCGATGAGCATGGTGCCCATGACGGGCAACAAGCTGAGCGCGTCGCCGGAGGCGATGGAGAAGGTCGCCAGCGTGTACACGCCGATGGGGATCACCGCCGAGAACGTCGCCACGCGCTTCAACGTGACGCGCGAGCAGCAGGACGAGTTCGCGCTGAAGAGCCAGAAGAAGGCCTCTGCGGCGATCGAGAAGAAGGTCTTCGAAAAGGAGATCGTCTCCGTCACCGGCATCCGCTACTCGGGCAACGAGAAGAAGACGTTCGACTTCAAGGTCGACGAGCTCCCGCGCCCGGACACCACCGCCGAAGGCCTCGCTTCCCTGAAGCCCGCGTTCTCGGCGAAGGGCTCGGTCACGGCCGGCAACAGCTCGCCGCTTTCCGACGGCGCTGCCGCGTGTCTCGTGATGAGCGCGGACAAGGCGAAGAAGCTCGGCATCAAGGGCCTCGGCTACCTCCGTGCGTACGTCACCGTCGGCGTCGACCCCGCGGTCATGGGCATCGGCCCGCTCCCCGCGATCCAGAAGCTGCTCGCGAAGGTGGGCAAGAAGGTCAGCGACATCGATCTCTTCGAGATCAACGAGGCGTTCGCGAGCCAGTCGGTCTACTGCCAGCGCGAGCTCGGCATCCCCGACGAGAAGATCAACGTGAACGGCGGCGCGATCGCGCTCGGCCACCCGCTCGGGTGCACCGGCGCGAAGCTCACCGCGAGCATCCTCCACGAGCTCGCGCGTCGGAACGGCCGCTTCGGCGTCGTCTCCATGTGCATCGGCGGCGGGCAGGGCGCGGCGGGTCTCTTCGAGCGCATCGCCTGAGACGTCCGCTCGACGTCGGCATCGTAGGCGCGGGGACGGCGGGCAGCGCGGCCGCCGTCTTCCTCGCGCGCGCGGGACATCGGGTCACCCTCTACGAGCGCGTCCCCGACCCGGGACCCGTCGGCGCAGGCATCACGCTGCAGCCGACGGGCCTGCACGTTCTCGCGCGGCTCGGGCTCTCCGAGCGCGTCGTCGCGCGCGGCGCCCGCATCACGCGCCTCCTCTGCGAGTCTTCGCCCTCGCCGCGATCCGCGCGGCGGCGCGCGATCGTCGACCTCTCGTACAGCACGATTGGCGCCGACCTGTTCGGTCTCGGCGTGCACCGCGGGCTCCTCTTCGACGCGCTCCAGAGCGCCGTCCGAGGGGAGCCCGTCGCCGTTCGCACGGGCGTCGAGATCACGGGCCTCGCACGCGCCGCGCCGCCTCGCGACGCGCCCACGAACGCGGCGGCCAGCTTCCTCCTCGACGCACGCGGCGAACGACACGGACCGCACGAGCTCGTCGTCGTCGCCGATGGCGCGCGCTCGCAGCTCCGCGACGACACGGGCACGACGAAGCGTGCGTCACGGTATCCGTGGGGCGCGCTCTGGTTCGTCGCCGAAGATCCGCGCGGGCCCGAGCACCCGTATGCGGGCGTCCTCCACCAGGTCACCCAAGGCAACGCGAAGTTCCTCGGCCTCCTTCCCACTGGCCGCAGGCCGGGACCGCAGCCCGGCCCGTCCCTCGTCAGCCTGTTCTGGAGCTTCCGCTGCGACCGCCTCGAGGCGTGGCGCGCGAGCGGCCTCGATGCGTGGAAACGCGAGGTGCACGCGCTCGCGCCGGAGGTGGCGCCGGTGCTCGACCAGATCCGCAGCGCGGACCAGGTGCTCTTCGCTTCGTACCACGACGTGGTCATGAGCCGCTGGTCGACGCGGAACGTCGTCTACCTCGGAGACGCCGCGCACGCGACCAGCCCGCAACTCGGCCAGGGGGCGAACCTCGCGCTATGGGACGCGATGGTCCTCGCCGACGTGCTCGCGGCCGAAGAGCGAGACGTCGCCGTGGCGCTCGAGCGGTACACGCGCGCGCGCGCCGACCACCTCGCGTTCTACCAGCTCGCGACTCGGCTCCTCACGCCGTTCTTCCAAGGCGACGAGCCCGCGCTCGGCGCGCTGCGTGACACGTTCATGCCGCTCATGACGCGTGTGCCGCTGACGCGCCGGATCATGACGCTCGCGATGCTCGGCGTCGTCGACGGCTTCGCGGGAGCGATGCTCGAGCTCGACCTTCCTCGCGAGCGCGTCGAGCTTCCGGGCCGCGCCGGACGCGCCTGACGCGGCGCGCGGCGATCTCACGCGCAGTTCGGCGCGCCTTCACGCGAACGTGACATGTCCTTTGCATGATGCTCGCCATGAGGAGCGTCGTGGCAGCCGCGATCGGGGTCGCCCTCGCCGTCGTCGACAGCGGCCCGTCGGGAAACGTGATGGCGCTGCCGCGAAAGCCCGACATCGGGCTCGCGCCCGCCTCCGGCCGCGGAGATCCGACGGTCCTCGTCGTCCTCGACGGCGTCCGCTGGCAAGAGATCTTCCACGGCACCGACGCGACCCTCGGCGCGGGTGCGCCGCTTCGGGCGCGAACGGCCGCGGAGCTGATGCCGAACCTACATCGCATCATGCACGAGGACGGCGCGGTCGTCGGTGCGCCCGGTCACGGGAGCATTCGCGCATCCGGTCCGAACTTCGTCTCGCTCCCTTCGTACCGCGAGATTTTCTCCGGACGGTCGACGCCGGACTGCAGTGACAACGATTGTTGGCGTATCTCGCGCACCACGTTCGTCGACGACCTGCGCGACGCCGGCGGTCGGGCGGCGGTGTTCGCGTCGTGGGAGAAGATCGATCGCGCCGCCGCCGCCGACCCGACGGGCGTGGTCGTGTCGGCGGGTCGTCCCGAGGACGACGACACGAGCCCCTGGCCCGGCGCAGGCGCGTTCCGTCCGGACCGCATGACAGCAAGCCTCGCACTTCAGCACCTCGAGCGCGAAGCTCCCGACTTCCTCTTCCTCGGCCTGGGGGAGCCGGACGAGTTCGCGCATCACGGCAACTACTCGGGGTACGTCGGCGCGCTGACCGCGGCGGATGCGACGCTCGGGGAGCTCCTCCGCACGCTCGGTCGCATGGGGGCTCGCGGGAAGCGTACGCACGTCCTCGTCACGACCGATCACGGTCGGAGCGCGGGGTTCCGCGACCACGGCGGTCCGCATCCGGAGTCCGCACGCGTGTGGCTCGCGGCGATGGGCCCGAGGATCGCGGCGCGCGGCCCGGTCGACATCGACGATGCGCGCCTCCGAGACATTGCGCCGACGCTTCGGGCCATCACCGAGATCGCGCCGGCGGACCGCGCGGACGACGCAGGGCGGCCTCTCGCGCGCCTGTTCTCGTCCGCCGGTCTCTGACGCGCCCGCGCCTCGCGCCTCGCGCGACGTAGCCGCCGAGCCTCAGGCGTGCGCGGCCTCGACGAGCCCGTCGTAGCTGCCGTGCTCTCGGCCTTTGCCGTTCGTGGGCATGCGCCGCTTGTCGAGCGCGCGCGCCGCGCTGTCGACGGCGGTCTCCACCATGTCGCCGATCGCCTTGCGCATGTGCTTGTTCGCCATGAACGTCGTCGCGATGCTTCCGAGCGCGGCGACGGCAGCCGCCCACGGGCCGTGCTTCGCGAGCGCACGCGCCGCCTTCTTCTTCACCTTCTTCGCTTTGCGGCCGTGCTTCTTGTCGTGCTTCTTCGCCATGATCTCCTCCGCCGCGACGCGAGCGGCGTGGAGGCGCGCGCACGGCAGAGGGTGTGAGTGCACGAAATGCGCCGAGGGAGGCGGCACTCGCGACCCGCGCGCTCCGCCTCCCTCGTTTTCCACAGTGTCGTGCGTGCACGAGCGACGATGCATCTCGTCACGCTCGCGTCCGGCGTGCTCGCGGTAGCCGCGCCAGCACGCCGCCGTTTTCCGTCAGGTCACTGCGCGTCCCAGACGACCCAGTTTCCCGTGGTCGCCCACTTGTCTGCCGCATCGCGGAACGCGCCCATGTACGTCGCGGTCGCGTCGAAGAAGCCGTCGGCCGGCGGCGTGGCGGCGCCCGCGGTGAGCGACGCGGCGGGACCGAACACCGGCGTCTTCGGGTCGAAGCAGTTGATGTCCGGGTCCTGCGCGAACACGTTGTTGGCGCCCGCGGTCTTGATCCACGCGAGCTCGTCGAGGCCGTTGTCGTTGTTCGCGTTGGGAGCGGCCGCGCCGTTCTCCGGGTACGCGATGTTGTCGAGCACGCCCGTGCCCTTCGCGCCCCAGAAGAGCGAGCTCTTCAGCGACACCTCGGGCTGACCCGCGACGGGAGCATTCAGGAACGCGCCGGTGCCATCGCGAACGTCGATCGCCGACTCGAAGCCGGTCACGACGAGGTTCGCGTACGTGCCGCGGGTGTTGTTGCGGAGCAAGAGGCCGAACTGCGCGCTGTCGACGTCCGTGTTCTTCCCGCAGAGCGTCGCGTTGTAGACCTTCGGTGCGGTGAACGGCTCGTTCGCCGACTTGTCCGCGTCGTTGTCGCTCTCGATGCCGTTGTCCTCACCCGTGTGCGTCGGGTCCTGCTGCAGAACGAGGAACTGGAGACGGCCCTGGTAGCCGAGGTCGAAGTCGAAGCCGTCGTCCTCGTTGTGTTGGCAGACGAGGTGGTGCGCGTCGACGGTGCCGCCGAAGAACTCGAAGCAGTCGTCGAGCGTCTGGCGGACCTGCACGTGGTCGATCTTCGTGCCGCGGCCGACGCCCGCGAGCGTGAGGCCGTTGACCTCGTTGTTGGGGCTGATGACGACGCCCGAGTACTCGATGCGGACGTAGCGGAGCACGCCGCTGTTGTCCTCGGGGTCGGCGCCGCCGTACTCGGTGCCCGGGCCCGCGCCGGTCTTGAGGATGCCCTCGACGTTGCCCTTGCCGCCGGGGACGTTCACCGGCGCCTTGCCGAGGAGAATGACGCCGCCCCACTGGCCGGGACGGCGCGCGGCGCCCTGCGCCTGCGTCGTGAAGACGATCGGCTCGTCGGCGGTGCCTTCGGCGACGAGCTTCGCGCCGGGCTCCACGAGGAGGATCGCCTTGGAGGCGTTGTCGCCGCGCAGCGTCGTGCCCTTCTCGATCGTGAGCGTCGCGCCAGCCTTCACGGTGACGAGACCCTTGAGGAGGTAGTCCTTGCTCGCGGGGAGCGTGCGCGCCGCCGTGATGTCGCCGCTGACCTCTTCGACCTGCTTCGGCGTGTTGCCGCTGGTACCGCTCGTCCCGCTGGTGCCGCTGGTACCGCTCGTTCCGCTGGTGCCACTCGTACCGCTCGTCCCGCTGGTGCCGCTCGTTCCGCTGGTGCCGCTCGAACCGGCAGGGCTGCCGCCGCCGAGCTCGCCGTCGTCGCTGCACGCCGTCGCCGCCAGCGCGCTCGCACCGAGCAACCACGTGAGAAGAACAAGACCCTTGAGTCGCGACATCGAAAGCTCCTTCTTGATGGACCGCGGCGCCGCCCGGGCGCCGTGGTCGCGTCGTTCTTTTCGCCGATGAACGTGACCAGGCAGCGTCGTTTGCCGAACGTTTCGCAGGCCGCCGTGCAACGACTCTGTGAACGCGCCGATCAGTTCGTGTACGTGGCCATGAGCCACGCCGTCGTGCCGACGAGATAGCGGTTCACGATGAATTCGCCGCCGTCTCCCTGCGTGAAGCGCACGGGCGCGTTCAGCGCGTTCTCGATCGTCAGCTTGAAGTCGAGGTGCTCGCCCACGCCTTGCGCGGCGCTGAGGTCGAGCAGGTTGCGCGGCTGCTCGTACACGTCAGGCAGACCGTTCTGCCCGACCTGCGCGATGCGCTGGCCGCTCACGTTGTAGAGCGCGCGGAGACGCGTCTTCGTCTTCTCGTGATTCCAGTCGAGCGCCACGTTGACGACGTAGGGCGACTGGCCGGCGAGCGGTCGCTCCTGCGAAGTCTGGATGCCGCCAGGCTCGAGCTCGACGCGCGAGTGGATGAACGTGAGGTTGCCGAGAAGCGAGAGCTCCTTGAGCGGCGCGTACAGGAAGTCGAGCCCCTTCCGGACCTCGAGCTCGACACCCGTGTTCACCGCGCCCTTCGCGTTCTGGTACGAGATGACGCCGCGCCCCGTCGGGATGATGATCGGCTCGATCGGATTCGTGAACCGCTTGTGGAAGACGCTGACGGCGAGCACCTCGCCGACGCGCGGGAAGATCTCGTAGCGGGCATCGAAATTGGCAATCCGCGACCGGTCGAGGTCGGGGTTTCCGAGCACGTCGCGCGCCCCGAGGAACTCGGTGAAGAGGAACGGCGCGAGCTCGCGGAGCTGCGGGCGTGCGACGGTCGACGACGCAGATACGCGCAGGTTCGAGTCGCCGGTCACCTTGTAGATGACGTTGGCCGAAGGGAGCACGTCGGTCTTGTTCAGCGAAGAGGAAACGCGCTCGGCCGTCGCGGCGAACGGGTCGAACGAGTCGATCGTCTGGCGCGCGATCTCCACGCGCTCGCCGAGGACGAACCGGAGCTTCGACGTGACCGGCACGTCGGCCATGCCGTAGAACGCGAACACGTTGTACTTCGCGGCGTACGAATCGGTCGGGCGCGTCCACTCTTCGACGAAGAGCACGGGCCCGATGTTCTCGTCTTGGAACAGCTGGTCGGGCGGCTGCCGCAGCTGGCTGATGTCCGCATCCGGATTGACGCGGAAACGAAATCGCCGCGAGCTGAAGCTGCGCCCGCGAAGCGTGACGAGCGAACCGAGCTTCAGCTTCGCGGCGAGCTCTCCGCGCGCGAGGGGCTGCGTCCAATCGAGCCCGCCGGACCGCGTGGTCTCGCCCTGCGCGGCGTAGAAGTGCTGCCCGCTCTGCGTGCTCTCGCGGAACGAAGGCCCGAGCTGCGGGTCGTCGACGTAGACCGTCTCGCGCAGGTTCGGATCGTTCAATGTCGCCCGCGCGTAGAGGCCGGTCCAGGTGAGCTCGGCGTTGTTGAGCGCGCGGAAGCGGTGATCACCACGGAGCTGGCCGTACACGAGCGCGCGGTTCACGAAGCGCAGGCGCTCGTCGATGATCTGCCCGCTCTGCTCGTCGTTGAAGCCGCGGATGATGCGGCCTTCCTTTTCGGCGTTGCGGCTGTAGAGGCCGGTGAGCGCCACCTTGTGATCGTTGTCGAAGGCGAACGTCACCGTGCCGAGCCCGCTCCACGTGACGGTGTCGAACCCCGTCTCTGCGCGGTAGTCGTTCTGCAGCGCCACTTCGCCGGGCCGCTCGCCGACGCCGTACGTGCGCAGGTACTCGTCGAAGCGCCGCTGGAAGCGCCGCGTGTACGTGAGGCCCCCCATGTACCCGAGGACCTTGCCACCCTTCATCTTGAACGAATCGCCGACGACGACGCTGAGGTTGCCGTTCGGCAGGTTCGTCGTGCGCTCCGTCGTCATCGGTCCGTTGATGGCGCGCCCGATGGGGGTGAGGTCCGGATTGATGTCGCGGCCTTCGTTCACGAGCTCGGTGACGCGCGTTCCCGGCACCACGCTCGGCAGCTTGCGCCCGCCGTCGTCGATGCCGAGCCAGTCGGTGCTGCCGCCCGGATAGGAGAGGCGCTTCTGGAACGTCGACTCGCTGTTCACCCCGACGCCGAGCGTCGACTGGAAGAGGAACTTGCTCGGGAGATCGCGCGTATGGATGTTGAGCGAGCCACCGGCGAAATCGGCCGGCATGTCCGGCGTGAACGTCTTCGTGACCGTGAGGTCGCTGAGGACGAGGGCAGGGAACATGTCGAGCGGCACCGCCTGGCGATCCGGCTCGGGGCTCGGCAGGGGCGAGCCGTTCAACAGCGAGTTCGTGTACCGGTCACCGAGGCCGCGGATGTAGATGTACCGGCCGTCGACGACCGTGGTGCCGACGACACGGCGGACGGCGTCTGCGGCGTTGCGGTCGGGCGTTTTCGCGATGTCCTGCGCGCCGATCGAGTCCGACGCCTGCGCCGCGTTCTTGCGCAGGAAGAGCTGCGTGGCGGCGCTCGCGCGTTCGACCTCCGCTTCGACCGCGGTGACCTCTTCGACCGCGGTTTCGTCGGCGTCCATCGTGACGTCGACGCGGTTCACCTTCCCGACGACGACGACGACGTTGCGCACGCGCGTAGGGCGGTGGAGCTCGAACTGCACGCGTAGCTGATACGTGCCGGGCGGCAGCTCGAGGCGGAAGCGACCGTCGACGTCCGTCGTCGCGTACTCCTTCCGGCCGATGACGGTGACGAGCGCCTCGAGGAGCGTTTCGCCGTCTCGCTTGCTCTTCACGACGCCCCACACGGCACCTCTGCCGCGCGGCGGAGGGCGCGTCGGATCCGGCGTCTCGAGCACGGCCTCGTCGTCGACCTTCTTGTCCGCCTCGCTCATCGGGTCCGCCTCGGCCGCTTCGGCCGGCGCGATCGGCGCCCGCTCCGACGGCTTGTCCGAACCACCCGTATTCGGCGGTGCGGGTGCGCCCGATCCATCGCCGCTACCGCCCGTGCCGCCGCCACCGCCACCGCCGCCCCCTCCCTGAGCGACGGCGACGCGCGGCGCGGCCGCGAAGGCCGCACACGACAGCGTCAAGAAAATACACGTGTACCGTGCACGCATGAGCTCTCCGAAGGAAGATGCGCGTGGAAAGAGAGAGAGGTTCGGGGGCGCCTCGAGCGGGCGCGCTTTACTTCACGACTTTGGTGGTCAGGATCGCGATCGTCTTCGCACCGCCCATGCGCGCGAGGTCCATCGCTTCGACCGTGACGGCATAGGGCGCATCGTCGGCCGCATCGAAGTAGACGACCTTGTCCGCTCGAGCAGCCATGAAGCGCGTAATGCGATCACGCAGCTCCGCCTTCGGGACTTCGGCGCCGTTGATGGCGACGGTGCCCTGCTTGTCGACGGAGAGGACGACGCTCTTGTTCTCGCTCGGCGGCGCGGCTGCCTGCGTGTCTTGCTTGGGAAGCTGGAGCCAGAACTGCTTCGACAGAAGCGGCGTCACGACCATGAAGATGATGAGGAGAACGAGCACCACGTCGACGAGCGGCGTGACGTTCATCTGCGGAATGGGGCGGTTCTTGCTCCCTGCGGAAGAGACGGACATGCCCATGGCGCCTAGTTCGTCTCCTCGGGCTCGTCCTTCGACGAGCCGCGCTTGCTGACCTGGAGCGACACGCCGGAGAAGCCCGCCTTCTGGACGAGGCCGAAGACGTCCCGCACCTTCTGGTAATCCACGGCGCCGTCCCCCTTGAGGACGACCCGCCGATCCGGCTCGGCGGCATGAATCTGCGCGAGCTCCCCCGGGAGCACCGCGACGTCGACGGGCTTCTTCTCGAGGTACACGGTTCCGCTCCGCGCAACTGTCACCGTGATCGGATCGAGCTTGCTCTTCTGGTTCTTGTCGGGCTGGAACACGCCCGGCAGCTCGACGCGCTCACCGTGCTCGAGAGAGGGCGCGATGACCATGAAGATGATGAGGAGGACGAGAACGACGTCGACGAGCGGCGTGACGTTGATGTCCGGCGCCGGCTGCTCACGCGACTTTTTGGTACTGGCCTGAATCGCTGCGCCCATGCGTGTTCTCCAGCTCGTCGAGGAGCTCTCCCGTGCGGCGTCCGAGCTCCGCTTCGACCGCGTTCACCTTGTTCGTGAGCTGGTTGAAGAAGAGGACGGCAGGAATGGCGACCATGAGACCGAGCGCGGTCTCGACGAGCGCCTCGGCGATACCCGCGGAGACCGCTCCGAGACCGCCCGAGCCGGACGCCGCGATGCTCTGGAACGCGGTGATGATGCCGACGACCGTTCCGAGGAGACCGACGAACGGCGCGATGGATCCGACCGAAGCGAGGATGCCCATGCCGCGCCGGAGCTCGGCGCCGACCGCTTCCTTCTGCCGCTCGGCCTCGCGACGCGCGAGCTCGACGCGCGAGAGGTTCTTCTCTTCCGTCGAGACGAGCTTCCGGAGGATCGGCTCGACGAGGCGCGCGAACGGCGAGATGCCGCGGGTCTTCGCGACGTCGGCAGCCTTCGTGTACTCCTCCTGCGAAAGGAACGGCAGCACCTCGCGCAGGAACTTCCGCGTCTCGGTGGCGCCGCGGAAGAGCGCGATCTGGCGCTCGACGACGACGGCGAGGCTCATCGTTGCCATCGCGAGCAAGAAGGAGGCGATGATCTTGCTCATCAGCCCCATGCTTGCCCAGATGTGAATCGGACTGAAACTCATCGCGGATCTCCTCGGTCTCTTGCGAGACGTCAGTTGGCCGTCCTCAGGTGGAACGGAATCTTCACCATGCGCACGACGCGGACGGGCTGTCCGTCCAGCGTGCCGGGCTGGAACTTCCAAGCGCGCACCGACTCGAGGACGGCGTCGTCGAGCAGCGGATGGCCGCGCACGATCTTCACGTCGGTGACGTCGCCGTTCTCGTCGACGACGAATTTGACGACGACGACCATGTCGATGCCGTCCTTCTTCGCCTGCTCCGGGTACGCGGGCAGAGCGTTCCGCCCGGGCAGCGCGACGGGAGGCGTCGTCACTTCGGCGATCTGGTAGGGACGCGGCGGCGGACCGGGCGGCGCAGAGGGAACGGGCGCGGCGGTCGGCGCGCCTCCACCTCCCGGCTTGCCGGTACCTCCGACGACGCCGTTCGGATCGCCCTCGCCGGGCGGACCTTCCGCCTTCGGTCGATTCGGATCGCCCTCGGTGGGTTGCTCTTTCGGCATCTCGACCGGAGGCGCCTCCTGCTTGGAACCGAGCGGAGGCGGCGGCGCCGCGCTCGCGACCTTGGCCGCGGGCGGGGGCGGAGGAGGGGGCGGAGGCGGCGGCGGAGGAGCGGGCTTCGGCGCCTCCTGCGGTACGAACTTCACGTCGACTTCTTCTTCGAAGACCTGCTTCTTGATCTGACCGCCGAAAGCGATGCCGACGCCGAGCAGCGTCGCGACGAGCACGAGCGCCGCGACGTACGAACCGGCGAGGCGCTTCGCACGACCGTCGTCTCTCTCGTCTCCACGTCCCCATGCATCGAGCGACACGGGCGTTGAGTACGCGACGGTTGTGGCGAGCGCGTGACGACGTTGGAACGATGACGCAGAGGCACGCCGTCGCCATCGTTTTCGCGATTGTCACGGAGCGCCCACGGGATCGTGATGCGCGTGACGCGTTACTGGCTGGATGGGTCGAGTGTTGGTCATCGACGGCGACGGCTCGCGTCGCGTCGCGCTCGCGTCTGCGCTCGGGAGCGAGTCTCACGACGTGGAGCTCGCGGGCTCGCTCGCCGCCGGCCTCCACCTCGCGCGGACGTCGCTGCCCGACGTCGTGATCGTCGAGTCGATGCTGCCCGATGGCGATGCCGTCGGTCTCCTCGCGCGACTGCGTGCCGAGCCGACGCCCGTTCCACCCGTCGTGCTCGTCGTGAGCCCCTCGTCCGCCGAGTCCGATCGCGTGAGCGCCTTCGAAGGCGGCGCCGACGACTACGTCGTCCGGCCTTTCAGCACACGGGAGGTGCTCCTCCGGGTGCGCGCGCTGCTCCGGCGCGTCGGGTCGCGCGCGCGCCCCGCCGACGAGGTCGTGGCACTCGGGCCGCTCCGCATCGACCGCTACGCGCGCAAAGTGGCCCTCGGGGGCACGCCGGTGACGCTGACGCGGCGCGAGTTCGACCTTCTCCTCCGCCTCGTCGACGCGCGTGGTCGCGTGCTGACGCGCGCCGTGCTGGTGACGGAGCTGTGGCCCGAGGACGCCGGCTCGCTGCGCGTGGTGGACACGACGATGAAGCGCATCCGTAGGAAGGTGCCGTGGCTCGCGCCACGGCTACGGACCGTTCGCGGCGTCGGATACGAGCTCAGTGACGAAGACCCGTGAGCCCACGCTTCGCGCGGTAACGCGAGCGAAACCATCGCGAAACACGAGGGGCCGTTCGATCCGAGGACCCCATGAACGCCGGTGATACCGCTTGGCTGCTCGTGAGCTCCGCGCTCGTCCTCTTGATGACGCCTGCGCTCTCGCTGTTCTACGGCGGCATGGTCCGCAAGAAGAACGTGCTCTCGACGTTGATGCACTCGCTGACGTCGATACCCATCGTGACCGTCATCTGGGTCGCCTTCGGGTACTCGCTCGCGTTCGGGCCGAGTCATGGCGGCCTCATCGGATCGTTCGCGTACGTCGGGCTGCGCGGACTCGACACCGCGACGCATGGCACGGTCCCCACGCTCGCCTTTTGCGCGTTCCAGATGATGTTCGCGGTGATCACGCCGGCCCTCATCTCCGGCGCGTTCGCCGAGCGCATGAAGTTCGCCGCGTACTGCGTATTCGTCGTCTTCTGGACGGTGCTCGTGTACGTGCCCGTCGCGCACTGGGTGTGGGCCGAAGAGGGCTGGCTCTTCAAGATGGGCGCGCTCGACTTCGCGGGCGGGACGGTCGTGCATCTCACGGCCGGCGCATCCGCGCTCGTGTGCTCGTTCGTCGTCGGCAAGCGGCTCAAGTATCCGCAAGAGCGGCCGCTGCCGCACAACCTGACGATGACGCTGACCGGCGCGGGCTTTCTCTGGTTCGGCTGGTTCGGCTTCAACGCAGGCAGCGCGCTGACGAGCGGCTGGCTCGCGGCGCTGGCGTTCGTGACGACGCATCTCGGCGCCGCGGGCGGAGCGCTCGGGTGGCTCTTCGTCGAGTGGAAGCATCGCGGCAAACCCACGGCTCTCGGCATCGCGTCCGGGCTCGTCGCCGGGCTCGTCGCGATCACTCCCGCCGCGGGATACGTGTCGCCGGTCGCGGCGATCGCGATCGGGTTCATCGCGTCGCTCGTCTGCTATCTCGCGGTGCTCGCCAAGTATCGCTACGGCTACGACGACTCGCTCGACGCGTTCGGCGTCCACGGTGTGGGCGGGCTCACGGGCGCGATCCTCACCGGAGTGTTCTCGCAGAAGCGCACGTTCCCCGGCGTTGCCGATGCGGTCGGTGAGGTAGGGCTCCTCGGCGGGAACGTGCGCCAGCTCGGTGTGCAGGTGCTCGCGTGCGCCGTGTCGGCGGCGTACGCCGCGGCGGTGACGTGGCTGCTCCTCAAGGCCATCGACCGTACCGTCGGCCTTCGGGTCACGAACACGGACGAGCGCGAGGGGCTCGATACGACGCAGCACGGAGAAGAGGGCTACGCCGGCTGAACGCGCGCCGCGCGCCGGCGCCGCGTGATCGGTCGTGCTCAGCCGCCCGGCGTGAAGAGGACGTCGAACGAGACCTTCACGAGGTCCTTCACGCGGAAGGCGCCCATCGGCCCCTTCACGGCGTCGGAACCAATCGCGCTCAGCGACACGTCGAACGTGCCGCGCGCGCGGAGCGCGCCGCCCTCGTCGCTGAGCTCGGGGCGGACGACCGCCTCGACCGCTTTGCCGTTCGGCGGAACGATGCGGACGCGCGCCGAGCCTCCTTCGGCCCGGGCCTCGATGCGGACGACGCCGTCCGGGCGCGCGTGGAACACGTCGTGGATCATCTTGGCGAGGCAGTCGCGTTGGTCGGTCGGCGAGAGACCACGTGGGTCCACCTTGCCGTCTTTTCCGAGCACGCCTGCCACGCGGAAGCCGCGGAGCGGCGCTTCGACGGACGCGGTGCCGGAACCGCCGTCGCGACCGGTGATCTTCCCGGAGAGCCCCTCGCAGAGGAGCTCGAGATCGTGCGCGAGGCGCGCGAGCAAGCCTTCCGCGAACGTGTGGAGTCGAACGACGCTACGCGAAGGGTCGAGGGCCAGGTCCGTCACGGCCGCGAGTATACTCGCGGCCGCGATGCGCACGCTCTACGGCCTCCGGCAGTCACCATGGACGGAGAGGGCCCGCTGGGCGCTCGATCACCACCGCGTGCAGTACCGCTACCACGAGCACGTGCCGATGCTCGGGGAGGTGCTCCTGCGGCTCAAGGCGAAGCCGAAGCCCGGACAGAAGGCGTCCGTGCCGCTTCTGGTCGATGGCGACCAGGTGCTCGGCTCGTCGCTCGACATCGCGCGCCACGCGGACGCGCTCGGCGGAAGCACTCCGCTGTTCCCGGCCGGACGCATCGACGAAGTGACGCGCTGGGCGGACGTGTCGGATCGGATCATCGGCGTCGGTCGCGCGCAGGTCCTCGCCGGTCTGCGCACGAGCCGCGAAGCGCAGCGCGAGGCGCTCCCGCCGTTCATGCCATCCCTCGTCCGCGGAGCGCTCGCACCGAGCGCGGCGGCCGCGGCGCTCTTCATTGCGAAGAAGCACGGCGTACCGGGAGATCCGGTGGAGGCCGCGGAGCGCACGTTGCGACCGGCGCTCGCCGAAGTGCGCGCCTCGCTCGCCGGCCGGACGTACCTCCTCGACGCGTTCTCGTTTGCGGACGTCGCGATCGCCGCTTCGCTACGTGCGTTGCGTCCGGAAGCGCGCGCGGAGCTCGGACCGGCGACGCGCGCCATCTGGTCGAACGAAGCGTTCGCGGCGGAGTACGCCGATCTGCTCGCCTGGCGCGACGCGCTCTACGAACGCCATCGCGGCTGAGCCCCGCGTTCGCTCAGCGGCGCCGACGTGTCTCCAGGATCTCGTGAAGGCCGGCGACGCGCGCCTGCGTGCGCGCGAGGATTCCCTCGAATGCGGCCTGCCGGCGGAGCGGCGCGAAGAGCTCGCAGCGCTCGAGCCACAGCACGTCCGCGAGCCCTTCCTGATCGGCGATGACGAGCTCCTCCAGACCTCCGGGCACGTCGCCGATGGTGAGCTTCACCTCGGCGCGGACCTGTGCGTAGAAGCTGCGGCGGCGCTTGGGCAGTCGCGGATCGAGCGGCAGGATCGTGTCGAGCGCCGCGCGGTCTTCGGGTGTGAGCTCGCTCAGGATCCCGGCGCGCAGAAGGCCTCCGATCGCACGCTGCGCGTACGGCGACATCGGGAGACGGGCGACCTCTGCGGCGAGCGCTTCGGCTCCTTGCTTGTCGCGCCGCCACAGAAGCACGCGCCCGCGCAGCAGCAGGAACGCGATGCGGTCGCTCGCGTTGTCGGGCAGGGGACCGATCGCATCGAGGAATGCCTCGTGCTCGCCGAGCAGCGCGTGCACGCGAGCGATCGACTGGCGAGGCTGCTGCATCTCCGGGTAGATCGCGAGCGCGCGGCGGAGCATGCGCATGCCGGGCTCGATGCGCGCAGCCTCGACGAGCATCCGGCCGGCGAGGTCGAGCGCCTCGATCGCGTTCGGCGCGACGTCGATGGCTCGCCGAAGGTACTCGGCGGTCTCGACGTGCTCGGACCGCGAGAGATGGAGGAAGGCGAGGGCGACGAGCGCCTCCGGCTGTTCCGGATCCACGGCGAGCGTCTCGTCGGCCGCGGCGCGCGCACGTTCGTACGCGCCGCTGTCGGTCATCTCGTGCGTGCCGACGGCGCGAGCGATCGCCAGCGCGTACGTACCGGCGATGCGCGGATCTTCCGGGGCGCGTGCGTGCGCCTCTTCGAGGAGCGCGACGGCCGTGGGGAACGCTTCGAACGTGCCACGGTTCATGAGATGCCGCGCGCGCATGTAGTGGTCTTGCGCGACCGGGTCCGTCGCGATCGGAGCCATGTGCCGATCGAGCTCGCTCGCGAGCGTTGCCGCGATCGCGCGCGCTGCCTCGTCGGCGACCGTCAGCACCTGCGAAGACGGCCGGTCGAAGCGGCGCGCCCAGAGCTGGAAGCCGTCTTCCACCGTGACGAGCCGCACGGCGACCCGAACCGTGTCCCCGACGCGACGAATGGACGCGTCGACGACGACGTCGACGCCGAGCGTGCGCCCGACCTCGCGGACGTCGCGCCCCGCATCGGTGAAGCGCGCCGTCTCTCCGCGCGGGCGGACGCGGAGACCGCGGACGACGCTGAGGAGGTCGAGGAGGTCTTCACCGAGGAGCTCGGCGAGGTACGCATCTTCGCGCGAGCCGAGGTTGACGAACGGCAGCACGGCCACCGTCTTCGCGGTCACCGCGAGCGAACCCGACGACGGGCGCGCACGGGGGACTCCGCTCGGGGAAGGGGACACCGTGAGCGGCGATGCCGAGTCGCGGAGCGCGACGTCGATTTCGTCGAGCGCGGCGGCGATCTCGTCGGCGGAGGCAAAGCGGTCGTCGCGGCGACGCGCCATCAGGCGCAGCACGAGCGACGCGACGGCGGCCGGCAGGTCGGGCCGCTCGGCGCGCGGGTCCGGCGGCTCGCGTAGGAGACGCGCGGCAGCGACGGCGATGACGGAGTCGCCACGCCACGGCATGACGCCAGTGAGGAGCTCGAAGAGCATTGCTCCGACGGCGTAGAGATCGGCACGCGCATCGAGGTCCGCGGCGCCCTCGACCTGCTCGGGCGCCATGTAGGCAGGCGTGCCGAGGACGGCGCCGGCCCCGGTGCGACCCATCTCGGCTTGCGCGAGCGCGCGTGCGATGCCGAAGTCGGTGATCACCGCGCCGCGATCGCGCGCGATGATGACGTTCTCGGGCTTGAGATCACGATGGAGCACGCCCGCGGAGTGCGCGGCCGCGAGCCCGGCACAGACGTCGCGCGAGATGCTGCACGCATCGCGGACGGGGAGGCTGCCTCGCCGCGAGACGAGGTTGCCGAGCATCTCTCCCTCGATGAGCTCCATCGTGAGGAAGCGGTCGCCCTCGTGGTCGCCGATGTCGAACATGCGCGCGACGTTGCGATGCGTGACCCGGCGCGCGAGCTTCACCTCGCGACGAAAGCGCTCGAGCATGCCGGGCGCCGCGGCGAGCTCTTTGCGGAGGACCTTGAGCGCGACGATCTCGTCGAGCTCGCGGTCGCGCGCGCGATAGACGGTGCCCATCCCGCCGGCGCCGAGCATCCCGAGGAGCTCGTAGCGTCCGCCGACGAGCGGGCGGCGGTCTTCTCCGAGCGTTTGGCGCGCGCTCACCTCTTCGAGCGGGCTCGCTTCGGTCGCGGCGATGGGATCCGGTGCGGCGTCGCCGGCACCGCCGACGCGGATCTCCACCTCGGTCCGCGCGCGATCGTCCTCGGGCCGCGACGTCATCGGGGGGACATCCTAGCAGGGCGGGATGGAGGGCGGATGGTTCGGGGGAGGGCGGGCGTCGCGGCGGTGCGGCGCGGCCGTCGGAGGTGGCCTCGCCCACGCGATCCTCCTGCGCGATCAGGGGGCGGCCGGCGCGCGTGGGTGCTCGACCGCGCGGAGGAGCGTCGCGACGAGAGCAGCAATGGCGTCGGCGCGCGCGGCATCGCCGCTTGCGAAGGCGTCCCCGTTCGTGAGCACGACCGCGGCGCGTCCGGACTCGCGATCCACGAACAGCGCCGTGGACGTGCCGACGTCCTCCCCTTCGTGTCCTGCGACGCGACGACCTCCGATCGTGCGCAGCTGAAGCCCGAGCGCCTGCGATGAATCGTGCTCGTCGGCGTGGAACAATGTCGCGGCGGTGGTCGCGCGAAGGATGCGGATGCCGTCGAGCTCACCGTCGCGAAGGAGCGCGCGCGCGAGTCGCGCGAGGTCGTGAGCGCTCGAGCGCAGGTCGACGACCGGGTAGACCGCATGCGACGGCGGCGGCAGCGCGACGAAGCGGCGGTTTGCGAGGCGGTGTGGAGTGGCCTCGGACGTGTCGGCTGACGACGTGGAGTCCGGTTGGATCCGCGCTGGCGCGCGTGGTGCGCCGCGGCTCGGAGGCGTGCTCGCGGCGGGCGTGGTCGAGGTGGCGCGCGTCGGTGCAGGCGCGAACGAGGACGCGCGCATCCCGAGCGGCGCGAACACGCGCGCGGAGGCGACCTCTGCGAACGGCCGCCCGACGACGCGCTCGACGGCGTACGCAGCGAGCGCGAAGCCGGCATTCGAGTAGACGGTGCGTGTGTCGGGCGGCTCTTCGAGGAACGGTGCGGGGGCTGCTGGGAGTGCGGCCGAGCGCGGCAGCGCAGGCGGGGCTGCTGCGCCGAAGTACTGACGCAAGAAAGCTCCGAGAGAGGCCGTGCCGCGTGCGGTGAGGAGGTCGGGATACCGGTCTTCGATGGCGGCGCGATGCGTGAGCAAGCGGCGCATCGTGATCGGCTCGCGCGAAGCGGGGTGCGCGACGCGAAAGGCGACGTAGCGGCTGACGTCGGCGTCGAGATCGAGCACGCCGTCGTCCACGAGCTGCAGCGCGGTAATGGCGACGATGATCTTCGCGATCGATGCCGCGTGGAAGATGGTGTGCTCGGTCGGCGGGGTGGAGAACGCGGATGCGGATGCGGATGCGGATGCGGATGCCGACGCGGACGCGGACGCGGATGCGGATGCCGACGCGCCGGGGAGCGCGCGCACGCCCCCCACCTCCATGCCGTCCGCGTAGGCGAGACCGCGCGCGCCGGCCCACGCTTCCTCGCGGGTCACGACCGCGTACGCGACCGCCGGAACCAATGCTTGCGCGATGCACGCTTCAGCGGCGAGCTCGGCGGCTCCCGGCCCGTCGGCGGCGGCGATCTCCGCTGCCGCGGGCCGTTGGACGCGGGCCTCCCACTCGCTCGACGGCGCCGTCGTTTCGTCGCTCGTGCGTCGTTGCTCGGAGGCACGGCGCGCGCCGTTGCAGCCGTCGCATCCCGAGATTGCGGCGGGGCCGGCTACCATCAGGGCGGCGAGGGTTACGACGAGGCGCGCGCGTGCAGCCGTCACGAGGGGACGATCCTAGCTCGCGGACGCCGGCTTGATCGCGGCGACCGCCCCCACGACCGCGATGGCCTCGCCGCCGGTGCGTGAGGCGACCTCGAAGACGGCCGCGGCCGGATCGAGAAGCCCGTGAATGCTTGAGAGAACGTCGCCCGCGCAACCGACGGACCGAGGAGGCAAGCGTTGCCGAACGTCGCATCCGGCGCGACGGTCCTGAGAGCGCGGCGCCTCACGCGGGCGTGCGCGGCTTCTGAATCGGCGGTGGTTCGTCGGGTAGGTTCCGATGCGCGACCCAGCCCTCGAACCACGCGGCAGACGACGTCTTGGAGCGAGTACTCGGCGATCCGAAAGTCGTCGTACGTCGCGTTCGTCGCCCGAATGGTCTCCACGAAAGCGCGATGAAGGAGCTCACTCCGGAACGACGGCAGCCCGCCGACGCCCGCGCAACGTCGCGTGCACGGGCTCCCAGTGCTTGTGCGTCGGCCGCGTCCGATGCCTCATGCACGGCCGCGCACCGGGCTTGGGCCCCGAGCCCTTGCGGCGACCGCCTCCGCCTTCCGCCGCGTGCGCGCGCGGCGCTGCTTCACTATGCTGCGCTCGTGTTTCGGACCGTGCTCACTACGTTTTCCGCCGTGTTCTCGGTGGCGGACCCGCTCGTGCACGTGCCGATCTATCTCGCGATGACGCGCGCGTACTCGGCGCAGCGCAGGCGGCAGACGGCGATCGTCGCCAGCGCGGCGATGTTCGTCACGATGATCATCTTCGCGGCAGCCGGGAAGCACATCCTCCACTTCTTCGGGCTCTCCATCGGCGCGTTTCGGATTGCCGGAGGGTTGCTCCTCTTTCTCATGGCGGTCGACATGCTGCGTGCGCAGCCGTCGCGGCAGCGCACGACGCCGGAAGAGCAGGCCGAACAAGACGGCTCGACCGAGATTGCGATCTTTCCGCTCGCGTTTCCGATGCTCTCCGGACCCGGCGCGATAGCGAACGCGATGATGCTCACCGCAGGCGCGACGAACGCGGCGGACAGCGCCGGGATTTACGTCGGCATCCTCCTCGCCTCGATCGCGACGGCCATCGTCCTCCTCGTCGCCGCGCGTGCCGAGCGTCGGCTCGGGCACACCGGGCTCTCGGTGCTCGAGCGCGTGATGGGGCTTCTCCTCGCGGCGATTGCCGCGCAGTTCGTGGTCGACGGGATCTCCGACGTGCTGCCCGCGCTCGCGGGCCGAGTCCGCGGCTCATGACCGCCGACCCGCCCGATCGCCCCGACCCGCCGGACGCGTCCGCGCCACTTCCCGCGGCCCTCCGTCCTCGCGCACGCCCCCGCCGCCGCCGTCTCCTCCTCAAGACCCTCCTCGCGCTGGCGCTGCTCCTCGCGGCGCTCGTCGCGGTCGCGAAGCTCACGCTGGCGTCGTGGCTTCCGCCGGCGATTGCTCGCGCGCCGAACGCGGGTCGAACCGTCGCCGACCTCGCCACGCGCGAGCTCGACGACGGCCGCTTCGTCGGCGGCACGTCTCTCCGCGTCGACGTCGGCGAGCCGCGCGCCTCGCTGGCGCTCCGCATCCTCGAGCCCGCGGAAGCGTCGACCGGGGCTGCGCTCGCGCCCACGCCGGCGACGCCGCGCCCGCGAGGCACCGTCTTCGTGCTGCACGGCATCCGCGACAGCAAGCGATCCATGCAGGGGATCGCGCAAGCCCTCGTCGCGCGTCGCTTCCGCGTCGTCCTCGTGGACCTACGCGGACACGGCTCGTCGACCGGTGACGTCATGAGCTACGGCCCCCGTGAAGGCAAAGACCTGCACGAAGTCGCCGACGCGCTCGCTTCGCGCGGCCTGCTCGAGGGAGCGGTCGGCGCCTACGGCCCCTCGTACGGCGGCGCGGCGGCGCTCGCGTTCGCGCGGGAAGACGCACGCGTCACGGCCGTCGTCACCGTCGCGACGTTCTCGCGCATGCGCGACGTCGTCCCGCTCTACGTCCACCGTGCGCTACCACGATGGTTCGCATCCGACGCGGACGTGGAGCGCGCCATGGCACGCGCCGCCGAGCTCGCCGGCACGGCCGCGACCGACGCAGACTCGGTGGCGGCGATTCGCGCGACGGGCGCCGACGTCCTCCTCGTGCACGGCAAAGCCGACCGCCACATCCCGTGGCAACAATCCGAAGCGCTCCACGACGCCGCGCCAGACCGCGCGCGCCTCTTCTACGTCGACGACCGCGACCACTTCACGGTGATGGCCGATCCACGCGTCACCGCGGAGGCCGCCGCCTTCTTCGAAGCGCATCTCGTCGCCGCACCGGCGGAGTGAGCCCGCCGCCCGCGCCCGGCGCCCGGGCCGGCCGCCGCCGTCACTCGGCCGTGCCCGCGGCCTCCGTGCGCCGCGCGCGGCCCCGCTCCTTCGCGCGCGGATCATCCGTCGCGAACACCACCGTGAACACCACGAACGCCGCCCACAGCGCCGCGAGGTGGAAGAGCATCGCCGCGCCGCCCCACCGCGTGAAGAGCTGCCCGGACACCGGCGGGCCCATCAGCATGCCCGCGGCGTACGCCGCATTGTAGAACGCGTTCGCGCGTCCGAGCTCGCGGCGCGGCGTGACCACGCCTTGCAGCGCGAGGCTCACCGGCGAGATGGAAGCGAGCGTCGCGCCCGCGACGAAGACGGCCGCGCACATCAGCGCGAACGACGGCAGCAGCACGAAGCTCGCCACCATCGCGCCACCGATCGCGCCGAGCACACGCATGACGAGGAGGTGACCATGGCGGTCACCGAGCCGTCCCGCCCACGCGGACATCGCGAGCATCCCGGCGGCGAAGAACGCCGTCACGAGGATCGTTCGCTCCGGCGCGACGTGCTTCGTGCGGATCAGATAGAGCGGCAGGAAGAGAACGACCGACGCCTGGAAGTAGCCGTACGAGAACGTCGCGAAGCACGACGTCTTCGTGCGCCAGAACACCGTCGCTGCCCGCGCCGCGCGGCCCTCGTCTTCCCTCTCACCGTCGGCATCATCCTCGTGCGCGGCGTGCGCGGCTTCGCCTCTTCCGCCCGGTAGCCCCATGAGCGTAACGAGCGCCGCGCAGCACGCGAGGCCGCCGGCGACGACGAACGTGCCGCCCGTGCCCCACACGCGCACGACGCCCGACGCGAGGAGAGGCCCGACGACGTAGCCAATCGCGAGCGAGATGGCGTAGAGGCTCATGACGAGCCCCTTGTTCGACTTGTCCGAACGCGACAAGAGCGCCGTCTCCGCAGCCACCCAGATGCCTACCGAGAAGGCCCCATCGAAGAAGCGCGCCACGGCGAGCGACACCACGGAGCCGAGGAAAGGGAAGCTCGTCACGCATACGGCGTAGCCGCCGAGCGCCGCGAGTAGCGTCGCCTTCGGGCCGAATCGCTGCACGATCGCGCCCGCCGGAATGGAGAGGCAGACGATGCCCGCCGCGAACGCCGCCGCGAGCCAGCCCATCGCGACCTTCTCGATGCCGTGCGCGTCGAGGTGCACCGCGAGGACCGCGATCGACGTGCCGTACGCGATCCCGAGGAGGACGATCGTCCCGTAGATCACGTAGATCGCGGGGTCGCCGATGCGTCGCAGCACGCGCCGCTTCTACCGCGTTTTCCTCGGCGACGCACCACTCACCGATCACCACGCTGCCGCGCGCGAGCCGCTCGCGTCAGCGGATGCTGAGCGGATACCGCGCGGGCGTGTACGTGTTGTCGATCTCGCCCTCCACCACGCGCAGCGCTTCCGTGTCGCGCGCAGCCTCGAGGAGCTCGCGGTAGCTCGCGCCTCGTCCGGCGAGGAACGTGGTCAGGAACTGCCCCATGGCGTGACCGCTGCGGTATGCGGGGGCCTCGACGCCGTTCGTGATGATGTCGAGGTTCTTCGTGCCGCCTTCCTTCAGCGGAAGGTAGTCCTTGTTGTAATAGTTGTAAGATACACATCCGTCGACCCAGAGGAGCTGGTAGCTCTTCGGGAAGTCTTCGGCGGTGAAGTTCTTCGGGTCGAGCGGCCCGTAGCCGATGCTCGAGTGGCCGTTGTAGAGGAACACGTCGCTGTGCTTCGTCGCGTACTTGTGCGGCGCCGCGGAGCTCTCGGCGCCGTAGTAGACGAGGAATCGAATGGCGAAGTCGCGCTCGGGTTCGCTCCCGACCTTGACCTTCACCTTCTTCTCGATGGCGATCCACTTGCGCACGATGCGCTCGGCGAACTGCTTCTCGAGCTCCTGCTTCTCGGCGTAGGAGAGGCGAAGCGTCGTGCGGCCGGCGCGGAGACCGACGAGGTCCTTGATGCTGGGGTTTTCGATGGTTCGTCCGCCGGTCAGCGTGAAGCGCGAGAGGTCGACCTGGTCGGGGCCGGCGACGAGCTGGTAGTCGCCTCCGGCGGCGAACACCTGCGAGAGCATCGTCATCAGCTCGCCCCAGTTGTAGTCGGCCGCGGGCCCGCGCGCGTGGTCGTGGTCGATGAACCCGTACACCGCGCTGATGACGAGCTTCCCGGGCTCGACGCCGCCTTGATAGAGGCGATGGTAATCGGGATACGACTCGCCGCGGTTCGTCTTGTCGGCACCGAGCTTCGCGGTGACCGGGAGGTACAGGCGCTCGACGTCGCTCTTCGTGACCTGGGCGCGCGGGTCTCCGAGGCGCGCGCGGTCGGCGTCGATCTTTGCCTGCTCGTCCCGGATCGCGGTCTGACACGATGCGATGTTCGGCTCGAACACGTACCAGAGCTGCGTCGAGAACTCGCGCGCATGCGAGTCGTTCGGCGTGCACTCGCGCAGGATGCGTTCGCTCTGCGCGCGGTAGGCGGGGCTGAGAACCGCGAGCGGGAACGACGTGCGGTTCGCGTACGAGAGGCCGACGACCGCGTCGTCCTTGTACGTGTACTTCACCTCGAGCATCTCGCGGCCGGCGTCGCCCGGGACGTTCGGATCGACGACGGTGACCGCGCGCTTCACGAACGTGGTCGTGTCGATCTCGCGGAGCTCGCGGCTGCGCACGGCGGCTTCGGCGGTGCGGAGCGGACCGAACGCCGTCTGCGCTTGCGTGCGCACGGCCTGGAGGATCGCCGACTCGGTCGCGTTCTTCTCGACGTAGACCGTCCCGACGAACTCGAACGTGCGCGAGCGCGCCGTGATGCTCGTGAGGTCGTCCTCCGTCCCGCCGGTCTCCTCGGCCGCATCCGTCGGCGCGGCGCACGCAGCGGCGCTCGCGCACAGACCCACGAGAAGCGCCCCCAACCCACGGCGAAGAATCGACGTCATTCCCGCCCATACGCACGATGTGTGCCTCCCTCCCACTCCGCCAAATTCCCCTACAAGCCAGCCAGCTGCCTGCGTCCACGCGGCCTCGCATGGACATCCACAGATCCACCGCCGACACAATCGCCCCATTCATCGCGAACGCTCTCGGCCACTTCCCGGCTCCCGGCCACCTGCTTCCTGCCACCTGTTTCTCCGCCTCGCCTGTCACCTATTCGGCCGAGTAGTCGCGCGCCGCTCCCGCGTGCACAATCCCCGCGATGCCTGGTCCCCGCCGCGCCGCACGACGCCTCTTCGCCGTCGCCGCGCTCGCATCGGCGGCGCTCGCCTGCAGCCCGCGTCCTCCGGTCGATCCGATCCGCCCGGCGGCGACCGCATCGAGCACGAGCGGGAGCCCGAACGGCGAAGCCGACACGTACGGCGATCCCGCCTCCTTCCGCATCGACAAGGCGGCGCTCCGCGCAGGAGGAGCCTCTCCGCGCTTCGTCGCGAAGCTCGACGCGAGCGCCTTCGCGTATTTCCGCGTGCTCGCGCATCCCTTCGAGGAGCGCACGTGCTGGGCCTTCCGCGATCTGCGCTGGACGCTCCCCATGGTGGCGGTGCACGGCGACGCGCACCTCGAGCAGTTCGTCGTCACGCGCGAGACGTACGGTCTCGAAGACTTCGACGAAGCGGGGTACGGCCCCGCGATCGTCGACGTCGTGCGCTTCGCATCGTCGATTGCGCTCGCCTGCCGCGACGCGAAGTTCCCGTGCGACGCGAAGAAGCTCATCGCACGCTGGCTCTCTGCGTATCGCGAAGCGATCGACAAGCCGCCCGCGCGCGACACACCGCCGAAGGTCGTCGAGCGGCTCCGGAAGAAGGCGCCGCAAGCGCGCGTCGCCTGGCTCGACTGGGTGGACACGCAGATGACCGCGCTGCCGGAAGGCGAAGAGAAGGCGACCCGCAAAGCCTTCGCTGCATTCCGCGATCTGCAGCGCGCGGTGCTCCCCGACCGCCCCGCCGAGTTCTACGACATCGTTCGCGTCGGCGAGCTGCACATGGGTATCGGCAGCGCGCTCGAGAGGAAGCTCCTCTTCCGGATCCGCGGAGCGACCGACGACCCGCAGGACGACTACGTGCTCGAAGCGCGCAGTGGGGATGCGGGCCACCGACCGACGCCCGTGTGGCGGCCGCAGCACGGCAGCTCGCTGCACGTCCTCATGTTCGCCTCGCTTCTCGGGTCACGCATGCCCGACGTGCTCGGCTTCGTCTCCATCGACCGCGCTCCCGGCTCGCGTCCGTTCTGGGTGCAGTCGTGGGACCCGGGCTACGTCGAGCTCTCCACGTCCGACCTCGCGCGCGCGGAAGACATCGAGGAGCTCGCCGTCGATGCGGCGCGCCAGCTCGCAGGGCACTTCTGGACGCGGTTTCCGCCTTCGATTCGGCCGTACCAGCGTTACGCGCAGCTGCAGGCGTTCGACTTGGTTCGTGCGCGCGCCGAGACGCTCTCTCTCGAGCTCGCCGACGAGATGGTTCGCGAGTGGGAGCGATTCCGCGCGTCACCGTGAGCCGCCGCGCGCGGGCTCCTGCCTACCCGAGCGTCTCGCGAATCCGGGCGGCAACGGCGTGCATCGCCTCCTCGCTCGGGTACTTCGTGCGCGGCCAGAAGAACCCTTTCAGCCCATCACCCTTCTTGCGTGGGACGACGTGCACGTGGAGGTGCGGGACGCTCTGGCTCACGCCGTTGTTCATCGCCACGAAGCTGCCTTCTGCGCCGAGCGCCGCCGGCACGGCACGCGCGAGCTCGCGAACGCGCGCGAACAGCGGTTCGACCTGCGCGGGCGCGAGCTCCGGCAGCGTGACCACGTGCTCCTTGGGAACGACGAGCACGTGGCCGAAGAACAGCGGCTTCGTGTCGAGGAAGGCGAGGCACGCATCGTCGCTCCACACGACGGCGGCCTTCGCGTCGCCGTGGACGATGCTGCAGAAGACGCACGCGCCTTTGGTCGTCGCCATCTACTTTCCGGCGACCGCCGCCGCGTCCTTCTTCGGCGGAAAGCCGTTGTACACGGCCGAGTACTCGCACGCCGGGCTCCACATCGCCCACCCGACGCCGCCGTTCTTCTCTGCGCTCTCCGCCTGATCGACGACGTACTTCGAGCCGTAGACGGTGGTGCGCCACGCGAATGCTTGCAGCCACGAGCGCACGACCGTGGTGGCCTTCGCCTTCTTCAGCTGAAGAGCCGCCGCCTTCGTCCCGATGCCGACGATCTCGGGGTGGTCACCCGGTTTGTCCCAGCCGTTGTAACCCTTGTCGTAGTGCGACGGGTACACCATGGGCATGATGACCTCGGCCTCGGGCCCGACGGTCGCGATGTCTTGCCCGAGCCGCTCGATGTCGTCACGACTGCCGGTCGCCGTCACACCGAAGAGATCGAGCGAGAGCATCACGCCCGCCGGCTTCGTCACGGCGTGAACGCGCTTCACGAAGTCGCGGATGATCTTCGACCGCTCCCGCGGTTCGGGCATCTTCGCGACGAGAGGCCCGATGTGCACGGGGAAGCGAACGTAGTCGAGATTGATCTCGTCGGCGCCGGCGAGGACGCCCTCGCGCGCGAGCTCGATCGCGTAGTCCTGCGCCTCGGTGCTCGTCGGGTCGAGCCAGTCGATGTGGATCGGATTGCCGGTCGTCGGGTTCTTCAGCGAGAGGCGACCATCCTTCAGCTTCTTGTCGGCCCACGGATCGTGGAAGCACGGGATTCGGAGGATGACGCGGATGCCTCGCCAGTGCGCGAAACGGATGATGCGGGCGAGGTCCGGGATGGCGGGCTTCGCGGCCGCGCCGATCTCGAGCGCGATCTTCGCCTTCGTGGGGTAGTTGACTGGCCCCATGTAGTCCTTCGCGTCGAGCACGACGGCGTTGATGCCGCGCGGAGCCATCTTCTCGAGCGACTCGGTCCACTTCTGCGCGGCGAACGGCCCGGTCATGAAGATCGCGCGTAGCGCGCGGTCCTCCGGCCACCCGAGCTTTTCTTCGCGCGGGTCCCGCGGCACGCGCGTGAGCACGCTCGGGATCTCCACCGTCTGCCCCGGCGTCAGCGTGGGGTTCTTCTTCTCCAGCGCCTTCGCGAGGTCCTTCGGCGCATAGATCTCGGTGAGCGCAACGTACGCTTCGGCGATCGACGCGTACGTGTCGTCGGCGGCGACGGTGTGCACGATGCGGACGGGGTCTTCGCGAACGGCGCCGCCCTTCGGGAGGTGCTCTTCGAGATAGGCGGCGAGCTCGCCACGAGGTCGCGCCGGCGCGCTCGCCGGTGTGCCGGCGCTGACCGTGGCTTCCGGCGCGGAGCCGGGAGGTTCCGACACGGCTGCGTCGCGCGCCGCGACCGCGGCCGTCGTACGCGACGAGCACGATGCCGCCCCGAGGGCGAGCAGCATCGCTGCGGTCCCGGGCCCGCAGCGTACGAGCGCCCTCACCACCCGAGCCGCTCCTTGATGACGCCCGTGAGCCGCTCGGCCATGAGCTTGTGTGTCTTGAGGCTCGGGTGGAACCCGCAGCCGAGACCATCGGAGTGCTTCTGCTCTGGGAACTCGACGTACTCGAAGTTCGTCTCACCGCTCGCCCGGATCTTCGCCATCGTCGCCTTCATGTACTTCTTCGCCTTGGTGAGGTTCTGCTTCCCCTCCGGGTAGTTGTCGCTGAGCATCGGGCCGAGCGCGCACACGATGAACGCGTCGGGATAGACCTTCCGGACGCGATCGAAGAGGGCCGTGTAGATCCGCACGTACTTCGTCTCCCCGGGGTCGAAGACCGCGAAGTTGTTGGTGCCGACGTTCATCACGACGACATGCGGGATCCATGCCTTGAAGTCCCAGAGCGGCTCGGGATGCGCCGGCAGCACGCGATCGTACATGTCCGTCATCATCCCGATCGTCTTGCCCGACCAAGCGATGGTGACGTGCTCGGCGCCGAGCGCGCGGGCGGTGAGCGCTCCGTACGTGGCGTAGCCGTTCTCCTCGTCGGAGTTGAACGTGCACACCGCGCCGGGACCCTCGTTGCCGTAGCCGGCCGTGATCGAGTCGCCGATCAGCTCGATGCGCCGGTTCGGCCCGGGCTGCGCCGGTAGGAGCGTTCCGCCGTGCACCTCGAAGCCCTGGAACACGACCTCGCCGACGTCGGCTTCCGTTCTCTTGTAGAGCGCCACCTCGTGCACGCCGTCGGGGAGGCCCTCGGCGAGCGGGAAGATCTCCTTCTTCTCGTACGACTTGAAGACCTTCTTCGCCTCGCCGTCGACGATGACCTGGAACGAGTTCCGGCCTTCGTCCTTCAGCCTGGCCGAGATGCCGGTGCCCTTGAATCGGGCGATGATGCTGCTCCCCGACCACGCGAAGCGAACCGCGCTCGGGTTGCTGGTGTCGAACCGTCCGACGTAACGGACCGTCGGCAGCGCGGCCGGCGCGCTCGGCAGTTGGGCGCTCCCTGCGGCGGCGACCACCGGAGGCGGCGCGGCGGCAGGGTCACCGCGCGTGCAGCCGAACGGCTCGAGCACCGCCGAGATCGAAACCAACCCGGCCACGAGCGCGCTCCGCACGACGGATCCCACGCGTCGGATCGTAGCGACAAGCGGCGGCGGAAGTGAATTTCCCGCAGCGATATCGCCGAAGTCGGCGCGCGTGCGGCCGTCAGGGCGAGGCCGCCACGACGTCGACGCGGCCGGCGTTCGGTGCGACGCGCACGACCGCGACGCGGCGCGCAGCGTCATACGTCGACGTCACGCCCGGTCCGGTGACCGACGCCGGAGCCGTCTCCGAGCGCACGCGGAGGATCACCGGCACCTTCGCGTCGGCGAGGGACACCGTCCAGCCCGTCGGCCGCGCCTCGGCTTCGATCACCGACGTCGTCCCGTCGGCGAACACCTCGGCGAACGACGTCTTCGTCGCGCCCGGGTACACGAGGATGGTGCGCGCGCCTTTCGACGTGGCGTCGCCCAACCCGAGGAGGTCACCGTCGACATCCATCGGGACGATCGCCCCCTCGCGGACCCAGAGCGGGAGCTTGATGCGGTCTGCCGCGTAGTCCGCCGGCACCGTCGCGCCACCTTCGGCAATCGCGGTCGACCACCAGTCGTACCACCGGGCTCCCGCGGGCAGCGTGACGTTGCGCTTGCCCGTCGCGTCGAGGAGCGGCGCGACGAGGAAGGCGTCGCCCAGCGTGTAGCGGTAGTCACCCGGCCACGTCGCGGGCTCGCCCACGGGCTGCACGACCGGCGGACCGCCTCCCCACGCGCGCTCGGACAGCGAGTGGAAGAAGGGCACGAGCGCGTGGTGGAGCGTTGCCCAATACTTGTAGACCGCAACGGTCTCGTCGGTATGGTCCGGCACGGTCCACGGCGTGAAGTTTCCGCGGCCGTGGAGCTGCATGAACGGCGTGAGCGCTCCCACCGCCGTCCACCGCGCGAAATTCAGCGAGTCGAAGGGGATCTCCGGACCGAGCAGGTTCGCGTCGTCGCGATCGAGGTAGCCGCCGATGTCCGAGCCGAGCACCGGGTAGTTCGCCTTCGCAGACACGAACATGTGATCGAGCGAATCGACGAGACCCACCCAATCGCGCCGGTTGTCGCCCATCCACGCGACGGGCGCGTGCTCGCGCCTCGCGAAGAACCGGCCCTCGAACTCGTAGGACTTGTCGTACGCGCGGACCATCGTGAGGAACTCGGGCCCGCGTACGTGCCGGCCGTACGTGAGGAAGTCTTCGTAGTACTTCTCGGAGTACTCCTGGTGCGAGCGCTCTCCTGCCGCCGTCCTCACGCGCGGCGATCGCACGTACGTCTCGCCGAAGTCGAGCTTCCAGCCGTCGATCCCCGCCTTCAGGATGGCGTCCTGCTGCGCATGCCACCACGCGCGCGCGCTCTCGTTGAAGAAGTCGACGGCCGCGCCGCGTCCCTTCCACCACACGTGCGTCTCGCCGCCGTCGAGGAAGTAGTTGCAGCGGATGCCTTCGTCGTAGTTCGGGGACGCGCCGGGATACTGATCGCCGCCGGGCTCGAAGTCGAACGATTGCTCGTTGACCATCTGGGTCATCCACAGCACGACGCGCACGTTGCGCTCGTGCATGTCGCGGATCATGCCCGGCATGTCGGCGTACCGAGCCTCGTTCGGGACGAACGTATTGTAGTGCGTCTCCCAAGGGCTATCGAGGACGACGGCCCCGACCGGGATGCCTCGCTCACGGAAGCCGTCGACGAACGCGTACGTGTCGGCGCGGTTCGAGATATCTTTGCTAATCCACGGCTCGAACGCCCACCGCGGCGTCGAGGGGCGGCCGAGGGGCGTCACCGGCGCTTCCGTCCGTGCGCAGCCCTCCGTCGTCGCGTCGGCGCCTGCGTCTTTCGTGCTCCCGCTGCTCGCGCCGGGGCTTCCGTCGCTCGAGCAAGCGGCGACCGTAGCGAACGTGATGGCGAGGGCTACCCCCGAACGAAGCGCGAGCGTCACGGCGCGAGAGGGTAGCGCGGAGCCGACGCGCGGCCGCTCGGATTCGCGGACCACGCTTTCGGTGCTGTTTTTCCCGCCCGTCACGCGCCGCCCCCGCGTGGTATGGAGCGCGGCGATGGTGTTCGATCCCAACGCTCCGGCGCAGCCCGGGTCCGGTGTCTTCGGCCTTCCGCACTCGGAGAGCGAAGCGCTCGTCGTCCTCGTTCCCGTCCCGTGGGAGGCGACGACGTCGTACGGCGGAGGTGCATCGGAGGGCCCGCGCGCGATCCTCGAGGCGAGCGCGCAGGTCGACCTCTACGACCTCGACGTCGAGAAGCCCTACGAGCCCGGCATCCACATGATCGAGCCGGCGGAGTCGATCGCCGAGAAGAACCGCGAGGGCAAAGAGCTCGCCGCGAAGATCATCGAAGCGGCGGGAGCGGGCGAGGATCCGGAGCTCCGCGCGGCGCTCGCTCGCGTGAACGCGCTGTCCGAAGAAGTGAACGCCTGGGTCGAGGGCGAGACGGCGCGCCTCCTCGACGCCGGCAAGATCGTCGGCATCGTCGGCGGTGACCACTCGGTGCCGTACGGCGCGCTCGTCGCGCTCGCCAAGAAGCGCCCCGGCTTCGGCATCCTGCACTTCGACGCGCATTCCGACACGCGCAACGCGTACGAGGGCTTCGAGCACTCGCACGCCTCGATCATGAACAACGTCCTCCGCCGCATCGAGGGCGTGGCGAAGCTCGTCCAGGTCGGCATCCGCGACGTGTGCGAGGAAGAGATCGAGTTCTGCAAGGCGCAGGGCGGCCGCGTCCGCATGTTCTCGGATCGCGACCTCGCCCGGCGCAAGCAGGCCGGTGAGCCGTTCCTCACGACGGTGAAGGAGATCATCGGCGAGCTCCCGGAGGAGGTCTGGGTCTCGTTCGACATCGATGGTCTCGACCCGCGCTTCTGCCCGAACACGGGCACGCCGGTGCCGGGCGGCCTCGATACGCACGAGGTGGTGGCCGTGCTGCGCGAGCTCGCCCGCGCCGGCCGCCGCATCGTCGGCTTCGATCTCAACGAGGTCGCGCCCAACGCCGCCGACCCGGACGACCAGTGGGACGGCAACGTGGGCGCGCGCATGCTCTACAAGCTCATCGGCTTCACGCTCGCGAGCCAGGGCAAGGCGAAGCTCCTCGACTGAGGCGGCCGCGGAGCCCGGCTCACTTCGCGGGCCGCAGCTTGCCGCAGCCCTTCTCGACCTGCGCGAAGACCTTCTCCTGATCGAACGCCGCCGCTTCGATCTCCGCGGCGGAGACCTGCTTCCGGAGCTCCTTCCAGGCGCAACCGCAGAACGCCTCGGCCTTCGGGTCCTTCGCGCAGCCCTTCATGAACGCCTCTTTCGCGACGCCTTCGGGCATCTTCGCGGCGCACGCCTTGACGACCGGCGTGCGCGCGGCGACGAAGCGCTCGCCCTGCACCGTCGCATCGTCGCCGAGCTCGGCCACCGAGAAGCGCTTCCGGAACTCGGTCCACGTGCAGTCGCAGTACGCTTTCATCTCGGGCCGGCCGCCCTGGCAGCCGTTGTCGTAGCCCGTCTTGACGTTCTCTTCGGGGATCTTGCTCGCGCATGCCCCGACGACCTGCGCCTTCGCGCGGTCGAGGCGTGCGGGCGGGATCTCGCTCGCCGAGAGCTCTTCGTCCGTGAACTCCTTTCGGATCTCGCTCCACGCGCACTCGCAGTAATCCGGCGAGTTCACCGCCTTCTTCATGCACCCGTTCATGAAGTCGCGGTGGTGATCGGCCGCGGTCTTCGTCGCCGGTGTCGGCGCCTTCGCGGCCGGCGCCTCGCCAGCGCTGCCCTGCGAGGCGGGCGCCGTCGAGGCGGCTGCCGGAGCCGCCGCGTTCGGCGACGAGCCGCCGCACGCGGTGACGACGACGAGAGCGGTGACCGATGCGAGCACGACGACGGCGCGGGCGAGCATCGCGGCCACATACTCTGCCGGGCGTGCGTCGTCGACGGCGCATGCGCGCGCCGCCACGCGTGCGGGACCCTTGCTATGCTGCCCGGTCATGGCCTTCGACAATCCGCTCGCGCGCGTGCAGGTGCCCGTACCGTTCCACGAGGTCCGCGCCGAGCACATCCAGCCGGCGGTCGACCGCCTCCTCGAGGCGGCCCAGAAGACGCTCGACGCGATCGCGACGGCGCCGCGCACGTACGCGGGAACGATGGAGCCGCTCGACCTCGCGACGAACGAGCTCGACTACGCCACGAACGTCGCGAGCCACCTCGAGTCGGTGCTCGGGTCGCCGGAGCTCCGCGACGCGTTCGCGGCCGTCGTGCCGAAGGTCACCTCGTTCTACAGCAAGGTCCTCCTTTCGGAGCCGCTCTACCGCGCGCTCCGCGAGCTCGCGGAGACCGACGAGGCGAAGAAGCTCGATCCGGCGCGCTCGCGGTACCTCACGAAGACGCTCGCCGACTTCCGGCGCAACGGCGCGGAGCTCGACGCGAAAGGCAAGGAGCGGCTCGCGCAGATCGACGTCGCGCTCTCCGAGCTCACGCTGAAGTTCGCGCAGAACGTCGTCGACGCGACGGCCGCGTTCGAGCTCGTCGCCCTCGACGCTTCGCGGCTCGAAGGGCTCCCGGAGGGTGCCATCGAAGCGGCGAAGAAGAGCGCCGAGGACAAAGGCAAGAAGGGCTACCGCCTCACGCTGCAGGCGCCTTCCTACGGACCGGTCATGACGTTCGCGCACGACCGCGCGCTTCGCGAGACGCTCTACCGCGCGCACGTCACCCGCGCATCCGGCAGCGGTCCGGGCGGCGCCGAACGCGACAACCGCGGGATCCTCCGCGAGGTGCTCGCCCTCCGCAAAGAGAAGGCGACGCTCCTCGGCTTCCCGCACTTCGCGGACCTCGCGACGGACGACCGGATGGCGAAGAGCGGAAAAGACGCGCTCGCGTTCGTGACCATGCTCCGCGACCGCCTGCTGCCGGCGTTCGAGCGAGAGAACCAGGAGCTCACCGCCTTCGCGCAGTCGAAGGGTCACGTCGGCGCGCTCGAGCCCTGGGACGTCTCCTACTGGGCAGAGACGCAGAGGCGCGCGCTCTTCGACTTCGACGAGGAGACTCTGCGCCCGTACTTCCCGCTCGACCGCGTGACGCGCGGTCTCTTCGAGGTCGCGTCGAGCCTCTACGGCGTCGCGATCGAGCGCGACCCACGCGCGAAGGTTTGGCACGACGATGTGACGGCGTGGTCCGTCGTCGACGCCGACGGCAAGCGCATCGGCGGCTTCTACCTCGATCTCTTCCCGCGCGAGACGAAGCGTGATGGCGCGTGGATGGCCGGCGTCGTCGACCGCTTGCCGGGGACGCCGCATGAGCTCGAGAACGTCGCCGTCGTCGTCGGCAACATGACGCCGCCGCGCGCGGCCGGGCAGCAGCCGCTGCTCAACCACCGTGAGGTGGAGACCATCTTCCACGAGTTCGGGCACATGATGCATCACGTGCTCTCCGAGGTGCCCATCCGGTCGCTCGCCGGCACGCGCGTCGTGAGCGACTTCGTCGAGCTGCCCTCGATGATCATGGAGAACTGGTGCTGGGAGCCGGAGGCGCTCGACCGCTTCGCGCGGCACTACGAGACCGGCGCGCCGATCCCGGACGACGTGAAGAAGCGGATGCTGGCGGCGCGCACGTACCGCGCGGCGAACGCCCTCATGCGTCAGCTCGGCTTCTCCACGGTCGATCTCTTGCTCCACACCGACTACGACCCGGCGAAGAACGGCGACGTCATGGCGTTCGCGCGCGACGTCTTCCAGCGGTTCTCACCGGCGAAGCTCCCGGACGACTACGCGATGCTCGCCTCGTTCTCGCATCTCTTCGGCAGCGCGTACGGCTACGCGGCCGGCTACTACTCGTACCAGTGGAGCGAGATGCTCGAGGCCGACGCGTTCGGCCGCTTCCGTGAGGGCGGCATCCTCTCGCGCGAGGTCGGCGATCGGTTCCGCAAGTGCATCCTCTCCCGCGGCGACACCGAAGATCCCGCGGTGCTCTACAAGACGTTCCTCGGCCGCGATCCCGACGTCGGCGCGCTCCTCACGCGGCTCGGCATCGCGGCATGAGCGCGCCGGGCGCGAGGGCGAACCGCAGCGCCGTCGCGCGGCTCCTCACGCGTCCCTGGGTCGAGAGCACGCTCGGCGGTCTCATCCTCGCGTCGGCGGCGCTCACCGTGGTCGAGACCACGTCGGGCGCGCCGCCGCTGCGCGTCGTCTACGCCGTCCACGCGATAAGCCTCGTCTTCGTCGTCGAGCTCGTCGCACGGCTCCGCGCAGCCCCGAGCCGGCGCGGCTTCTTCCGCGAGTACTGGCTCGACGTGCTCAGCGTGCTGCCGCTGCTCGCAGCCCTGCGCCTGCCTTTTGCCGACGCGAATGCGGCGAGCGCGACTCCTCCGGGGTGGCTCGCCGCGCTGGCGCTGCTCCGCATCTTCCGGCTCTTCCGGCTCCTAAAGATCGCGCGCCACCGCGTGCTCCTCTTTCCGCGCGTCCTCCGGAAGGGCGCGCGGGAGGTGTTCTTCGCATCGGGCCTCGTGATGCTCGCCGTCGTCTTCGCGAGCTCCGCGCTCGTCATGTTCGAGAGGCCGACGAACCCGGCCCTTCGAACGTTCCCGCAGGCCTTCTGGTTCAGCGTCTACTCCGTCGTCGCGGCAGAGCCGATTCCCGGGCCTCCGCAGACGTTCGGCGGCCACGTGGTCGCGGTGTTCGTCATCTTGACGGGGCTCTTCACATTCGCGACCGTCGTGGGAACGATCTCCGCTCTCGTATCGGACCGCATGCGCTCTGGCGACCTCCTCATCGACTGGGAAGACCTGAAGGACCACCTCATCGTATGCGGGTGGAACCGCAAGGCGGAGATCATCATCAAGGAGTACGTCTCCGCGTATCCCGACGATGGGCCACCGATCGCCGTCGTCGCCGAGCTCGAAGGCGGCGTCCCTCAGCTTCGCGATGCGGCCTCGCGATCGCGCGTGCAGTTCCTGAACGACGACTTCACGAAGCTCGAGGCGCTCGAGAAGGTGGGCGTCCGCCGCGCTGCGCGTTGCATCATCCTGGCCGACACGGCGCGAGGACGAAAAGAGCGCGACGCGGACGCGCGCACGGTGCTCGCCGCGCTGACGATCGAGCGGCTCAATCCGGCGGTCTACACGGTCGCCGAGATCCACCGACGGGAGAACGCCCACCACCTCGAGATGGGCAAGGTGAACGACTACGTCGTCTCCGGCGAGCAGAGCGCGTTCTTGCTCGCGCAATCGGCGATCACGCGCGGCGTGATGAGTGTGTTCAGCGAGCTCCTCACGCGCGAGCACGGCAACCGCTTTTCGCGCTGCGCCGTCACCGGCGCTTGGAAGGGCAGATCGTTCCTCGATCTCCTCGTCCACCTGAAGAAGGAGCACAACGCGCTCCTCATCGGCGTCGCCGAGCAGGAGCGCATCCTCGTGAACCCCACGGAGTACGTGTTCCGCGGTGACGAAGACGTCGTGCTCATCGCCGCGCGCGACGTGACGCTGTAGTCGCGCGCTCGAGCCGCTCGACGAGCTTTCCGATCTGGCTCGTCAGCTCCGCCGGCTCGAGCACCTCGAAATCGACGCCGAGCTGCGCGACCCACAAGAGCACGAGATCCGCCGAGTAGCCGCCCGTCGTCAGCACGCTGCGGTCGTCCCCCGCCGCTTGGAGCATCCCCGCGGCGGGCGAGATTCGACCGCTGAGCTCCGCGACGGGGGCGTGCAGAAGAATGCGCACGCGCACCGGGTAGACATTCGTCGAGACGGAGCGCGACACGTACGTCGCGAGGTCGCGCTCGGGGAGTGGACGCGGCGTGAAGCGTCCTTTCGTCGTGACCGAGGTGATGCGGTCGACGCGGAATGTGCGGAAGTCCTCGCGCGCGCGATCCCACGCGACGAGGTACCAGCGGAAGCCGGAGTGAACGAGGCCGTGCGGCTCGACGGTGCGTGAGCTCTTCGTCGCGCTGCCGCGGTCCGGGTACTCGAACGTCGCGAGCTCGCGGTCTCGGCACGCACCGGCGAGCGCGGAGAGGACGCCGGCATCGATGCGTGGCGCGCTGCCGTGCATCGGCGTGATGGCGGAGCGCACCGCGTTCACGCGACGACGAAGGCGGTTCGGGAGCACCTGCTCCAGCTTCGTGAGCGCGCGGAGCGCCGCGTCCTCGATGCCGGCGACGGTGCCGTTCGCGGCGGTGCCGAGGGCGATCGCCACCGCGATCGCCTCCTCGTCTTCGAGAAGGAGAGGGGGGAGCGACGCACCGGCGCCGAGCCGGTAGCCGCCGGCCACTCCAGCCGTCCCCTGCACCGGATACCCGAGGCTGCGGAGACGGTCGACGTCGCGCCGCACGGTGCGCTCGGTGACCTCGAGGCGCTCGGCGAGGTCGCGCCCGCTCCAGAAGCGCCGCGTCTGCAAGAGCGTGAGGACGCGAAGCAGCCTCGCCGACGTCGGGACCACGAAGTGGAGGGTAGCCGACATCGAGGACAGGAACTGTCCGCAATTGGCTCTAGGTTCCTGTCTCGTCAACGCGGCGCGGGAAGGTCCCCGCCGCTCGAGGAGGCAGCCATGTCGATCATCTTCTACGAAGCACCGTTCTCCAGCGCGACGCCCGTGGCGTGGGCGCTCGCCGAGCTCGAGGTGCCGCACGAGGTGGTGCGGCTCGACCTCGCCTCCGGCGAGACTCGTCAGGCGAGCTTCCTTGCCCTGAACCCCAACGGCAAGGTGCCTACGCTCGTCGTGAACGGGACGCCGCTCTTCGAGGCGCTCGCGATCATGATGTGGCTCGGCGACCGCTTCGGCGTCGAGAAGAACCTCTGGCCGGCGGCCGATGCTCCCGCGCGCCTCGAGGCCATGTCGTGGAGCGCGTGGACGTACGTGACGTTCGGCTCCCATCTCGGCCGCTACCTCGCGGCGACGCACGAGAGCGTGCCCGTCGAGCGCCGCAGCCCCGCGCAGGCCGCGTTCCTCAAGAAGGAAATCGCGAACCTGCATGGCATCCTCGATGCGCGTTTGGCGAAGGCGCCGTTCGTGCTCGGCGAATCGTTCAGCCTCGCGGACCTGATCGTCGCCGGCGCCGTCGGATGGGGCGTGCACGTCGGCGCGACGTTCGCGGACGAGCACGCGCACGCCAAGGCGTGGCTCGGTAGGTGCCAATCGCGTCCTTCGTTCGCGAAGGTGATGCGCGGCTGAGCCGCTCGCTCAATCCTCGGGAGGATGGTCGGCGAGGACCAGGACGCCGGCGGCGGTCACGCGATAGACGACGTTCGCCGCGCCGGCTTCCCGCTCGTCCTCCTCGCCGTCCGGCGCTTCGCCGTACTCACCGAGCGCCTCGACGAGACCGAGCGCGCAGAGGCGGTGCATCGCGTCGTATTCGTCGGGCGTGAGCTCCTCACTGCGTAGCCCGCCATGATCCTCGTCGGACACGCGAACGACGCGAAGGAGGACGAGCTCGGCGGGCGACAGCGGCGGCACGCGCATGGACGCGCCGCTCTTTGTATCAGCGATCGGGCGTAGCGCCCGAGCCCGCGAGCGCGAAACGCTCGACGGCGGCGGCGCCGGCGAACGCGGCGAGCGCGATCGCCTGGCCGCCGAGGAGGTCGGTCGGCCAGTGCTTGCCGAGCCGGAGGCGGAGCGCGCCGACGGCGAGGGCGGCGGCCGTCGCTGCTGCGAACGAGAGAGGCCATGCGCGGGGCGGCGCCACGCGCGCGAGACCGAGGAGCAGCGCGGTGCTGACCGTGGCGTGGCCGCTGGGGAACGAGCGCTTCGGCGAGCTCCCGAGCAAGAAGAAGTGCGGCCGCCGGCGACGGGCGATGGGCTTCAGTACGTGGGCGACCCCCGCGGCGGCGAGCGTCGCGAGCGCGAGCGTCGGTGCGCCTTCGCGCTTGCGGAGGAGCGTGGCCCCGACCATCGCGACCGGAACCAGCACGGCCGGAGTGAGCGCGCGCGCGACGCCGTCGAGGATCTTCGTCGCACGACGTCCGTGCCGGAAATCGAGGACCGTACCGTTCAGGATGTTCGTCGTCGTTCGCACGTGCTCGCTCCCTCATTCGGGAGGCGAGCAACGTCCGGGCCGCTGCGCCGCACGCGCGCGCCCGCAGTGCGGCTCAGCTCTGGTCGGCGTAGGTCATGACCAGGTACATGACGCACTCGCGCGCTCCGGCGTTCTCGTACGCGTGCGGAACGTCCGCCTCGAAAACGATGGCGTCGCCCGCTTCGAGGCGATGGGTGTCCTTGCCGATCACCAGGTCGAGCGCGCCTTCGGCCACGACGAGGTTCTCGAGCGTGCCTGGCGCGTGCGCGTCGGCCTCCTCCGTGGCTTGCGGCGCGAGACGCAGCTCGTAGAACTCGGCGCGACGCGGGCCGTCGAACGGGAACAGCGCGCGTGAGCTGAAGTGTCCGCCCTGGCTCGTCAGGACTTTCGCTTGCGCCTTCTTGAGGACGGTCGTGCCTCCCGCCTCACGCGCCTGGATGAGCGTGGCGAACGTGACGTCCAGCGCGCGCGCGATCTTCCAGAGCACGTTGATGGTGGGGGCGCTCTGACCGAGCTCGATCTGGCCCAGCATCGCCCGGCTCACGCCGGACTTCTGCGCGAGCTTCTCGAGCGAGAGGCCACGGCGCATCCGGAGTCGCCGAAGGTTCGCGCCGACGACGGGGGCAAGGTCCTGCGCCTCCCGTCCGCCGGCCTCGCCGTCTTCGTAGGCCCACTGTCCTTCCGCCGGCGACGGCGAAGCCTCGGCCCGCGGCGTCACCGCCGGCCGCTTCTTCGTGCTCGAGCTCTCGCGGACGGATTTCACGGAAATACGGGCGCCCAGAACGGCACCCAGCAATACCAGACGGGCACGAACATCGCGGCGTGTTGCGTCGTCCGCGAGGGCGCGTCGCTCTCGCGTGCGCCCTGCATCTTCTTCTGCCGGAAGGTCTCGAGGTCGATGACGTTCGCCGCCGCGCTGCTCTTGCCCATGCTGGCCTCCACGGAACCAGGACCCGACATGCAGAGCATCCGCTTTAGCGGATGCTCTGTCAAGGTGGAGACCGCTCCGTTTTGACGGATGCCGCGCGGGAGCGGGCGGCCGAGGCCGCTACTTCGGCATGCAGCGCTGCCAGGCCGACGTGTTCGTGGCGCTCATCGCGCAGTCGTACTGCGACCGGGTGATGCCCTGGCTGTCGCAGGGGTTTGGGCCGCTCGCCTGCGCGAAGCCCTGCTGTTTCATCTGGGCGACGACCTCCGGCGGGATCCCCTCGAACCGCGAGTCCGACGCGATCATGAGGTCGAGGAAGCGGTCGAGCGCGCGCGTGCACTCGGCCTTCGAGACCTTGTCCTTGCCGCCTGCGGCCGTGGTCTTCGGCTCCTTGCCCCCTTTCGGCTCTTTCGCGGAGCCGCCCTTGCCCCCTGCGGCGCCAGCGCCTGCTGCCGCGGGAGCGCCGCCGCTCGGGGCCGACGTGTCCCCCCCCGCGACGACGGGCTGCGTATAAGGCTGCGCCGCGTCGGTCGTCGTCGCCGACGTCGTCTTCGTCTCTTCCTTCTTCCCGCCGCTCAGGCGCTCTTCGCTCGCCGAGTTCGCGGGAACACCGTCGTCCTTCTTCTGCACCATCTTGGGCTCGGGCCCCGAGCTGCAGCCGAACGTTAGGAAGAGCGAGGAGACGACCGCGGGGAGGAGAAGGCTTCGCACGCCGTCAGCGTACCCTCGGCCGCCGGCCTCAAGGAAGCGGCGCGCGCGTCGGGCACTCGCCGTCGCCCTGGAAGTCACCGAAGGTCCGCATCTGCGTCGACACGTAGTCGAACGCGGTGATCTTCCCGTCGCCGTCCTGATCGCGGACCGACGTGAGGTCGTACGGGGGCGTCGGCAGGGCCACGGCGACGTCGCACTTCGCGAGCTCCTCGAGCGTGAGCTCCTTGTTGCGGTCCTGATCGCACGTGAGCAGCCACTCGGCGCGGCGGCTCGTGAGCTCGACGCCCTGCGTGACGTTGTCGAAGTACTGATGGTCTCCGTGCAGCGTCGGCTTGATCTGGACGGTGCCGCCCTGCGGAACGGCGAACCCGGCGAGGCCCTCGCTCGTCGCGCAGTCGTCGAACGACGTTCCTGCGCGGAAGCCCCACTTGAACGTGATCGTCTCTGCGCCCTTCGTGCCCTTGCCCTCGAAGTAGACCGAGTAGCCCTTCGAGGCCATGAAGTCGGCGTCCGCCTGCGTCGTGGGCGCGAGCGGCTTTGCCGCGGCCGTCGCATTCGCGACGTCATACCCGAACTTGTCCCAGCGCACGGCGGCGACGTCGGCGAGCTCCTTCACGAGGTAGCCGCTCGACGGTGCGTTCTTGAGATCGAGGACGTAGATGGCGGGGTCGCCGACCGCGTCACCCGTGTCGCTGCGGCGCGCGCGGAAGTTCCCGACGGTGACGAGGTAGCGGTCGTAGCTGATCGCCCAACCGTCCTGCATGTTCTCGTCGCCCGTGCCCGGCTCGATTCCTTCGGTGATCGACTCCTCCGGTACGACGATGATCTGCACGCGCCCCGTGCCGCCGCCTCCGCCGCTTCCTTCATTCGACGAGCAGGCCGAAGCGAGGACGAGCGATCCCAGAAGGACGAGAGCGACGCTCTCCCTTGAACGATTCATCATGTGTGTTCTCCCGAAAGGGTGGTGTTACGGAGCAGGCACCCACCGCAAGAGCGGTGGAGCGAGGTTCTTGATGCCGACGAGGAGAGCGTTGTGCTCCGGGCTGCCGGCGCGAATCGCGACCGAGCGGAGGCCCGAGGAGGCGATGGCGTCGAAGTCGAGCTGCGCGACCCAGCGCACGGGGTCGACGACGATCTCGAAGCGTGTCGCGCTCGAGACCACGTTCGCGTCGGCGGGCGCCGTCGGAACTGCGTTCTGACCTTGGTATTGGGGCGCGACGTCGACGTCGGCGACGAACGCGATGCGCGTCTCGCCGCGCGTCGCCGTGCCTTCGATCCGTGCCGAGTGCCCGCCCGGAGCGGCGGGCGAGGGCGTCGCCGCGTTCTGCGTGTCGAACCAGCTGATGCCGAGGTCGTACGCCGCGCTCTTCACGGTCCCCGAGAAGCCGTGCACGCGGCCGAGCCGCATCGGTGCCGTGGCGAGCGCATCGAAGGCGGTGACCGTGCGGAGCTCGGCGACCGACGCCTCGCACAGCGTCGAAGATCCCGATTGCGCCGCGCAGAAGTAGAACGGGCCGACGGCGACGGTGGCGCGCGAGAGCTCGACGTTCCATCCGCCGACGATCATGTTTCGCACGCCAGTGCCGACCCCGACCGCGTCGTACTCCACGGGCTCTTGCGGCGACTCGATGCACGCGGCCGAAGGCGCGAAGACGGCGAGCGCCGAGAGAGCGAAGGCCGCAGCGCGCGGCAGGCGTGCGAAGGAGGTCTTCATAGGTACAGCGTCACGCTCGCGAGGACGGCGCGGGGCGCGCCGGCGGTGATGTGGCGGGCGGGCAGCCGCGAAGGCACCGCCGTCGTCTGCCAGTTCGAGACGAACGCGTACTCGGTCTCCGCGTAGCGCGCGTCCAAGAGATTGAACGCGTCCACCGACAGCTCGAGCCAGTCGCGACGGACGCCGACCGTCGCATCGAGGAGGAACACCGGCGGCGAGTACTGCGAGTAGGGGAGCGGGCGCGACGAAAGAAACGTCGTTCCCCAGCCTGCCCGCGCGTGGAGCGGCTTGCCGAACGCCATCCCGACATCGTGCGTGACGGAGACGTCGGACCGCACGAGCAGCGGCGGAACGTACGGGAGCGCCTGGCCTTCGACGTACGCGGGCGTCGGGTTCTCCGGCGTCGGCAGCGGAGGCGAGTCGAGCGTCGCATGCACGTAGGTCGCGCTCAGCGCGACGTTCAGGAAGTCCGCCGGCTGGGCGAGGAACGTTCCGACGAGCCCACGGCGCGTCGTCGGCCCGATGCGCTCGAGCCGCGCGCCGCGTGGATCGAAGATGAGGTCGTACGAAAGGTCCGTCTCGTAGGCGACGGCGCTCACGGACACGCGGTCACCGTCGCGCACCGTCGCGCCGACCTCGTAGCTCCTCACCTTCGCGAACGGCGCCTGCTCGCCTTCTTCGAGCGTGCGCGCCTGCGGCGACCGATAGCCTTCGCCGTACGATGCGGAGACGCGGAGCCACGGCTGCGGATTTCCCTCCACGGTGACACGCGGGCCCGCCGCGATGCCCGTCGCGGTACGCCGGAAGCCGACGATGTGGCTTTTCCGCTGGAACGCCGGGATGAAGTTCCCGAGCTTGTCGTCGACGTCGAAGAAGAGGAGGTCGGCGCGCGCGCCTCCACGGATCCGGAGGTAACGCGAGAGACCGAGCTGCACGTCGCCGAAGAGGCCCACGTCGGTCTGGCGGACGTCTGCGTCGTCGCGCTGATCCCACGTTTCGTTCTGGGGAGCGCGAAGGAGGTTCTGCGTCTGCGAGATGCGGTGCGTGCGAACGTCGCTCCCGAGCTCGTACTGCACGCCGAGCCACGAGGCGGCGCGGAGGCGCGAGCTGCGGTAGGTGACGGCGCCGCCGATGCCGAGATCGTCGTTCGACTGCTCGATGAGGTCGCCGCGACCGACCCACGAAGGCTCGACGCGCGAGCGCTCGACGTACCCCGTGAAGTTCGTGCGCGATCGGAAGCTCGCGAGGTAGAGCCACATCGCCGCGGTCGTCCGCGCGCCGTCGTCGCGGTGACGCTCGAGGGTGACGCCGAGCTGCGTCCGCGAAGTGCCGCCGGACTGTGAGCGCGCCGAGGGGTCCGGATACGCGTCGTAGAAGCCGACCCGGCCCGCGGCGATGTCGTCGCGGCGAACGACGCCGGCGGTGTTCGCACGCGCCGCGTACGCGCCGAGGTGCACGAGCGCGGTCACGTCGTACGGCAGGGCGAGCTTGTACTGCCCGAGCACGCCGCCCGAGATGCCGCCGCGCGTCCCGTTGCCGAACCCTTCGGTCTGCCGGACGGTCGCGGCGCCGAAGGTCTCTTCGGCCTGACCTTCCGGAGCCCAGATCGCCGCGAGGCGCTTCGTGTCGAACGAACCGTACGTCGCCTTCACGCGCGAGCGACGCTCCTCGATGCCGAGGTCGAACTCTGCGCTGCCGGCGACCGCGAAGTCTGCTTGGCGCGGGTCGTAGACTCCTTCGATGACCCGGATCGAACGCACCGTCTCCGGGATGACGAGGTTCAGGTCCGCGTAGCCCTGCCCATGGATGTGCGAGGGCTGGTTCATCGGGATGCCCGAGACCCGCACCTCGACGTCCTGCCCGTGCTCTGCGTCGAAGCCGCGCAGGTAGATGCGCTGCGCAATCGCCTCGCCTTCGGGATGCGCGATGTAGACGCCGGGCGCGGTCGACAGGAGGTCTGCGCCGCTGCCGTGCGGCGCGGCCGTGAGCACCCTCCGTGGGATTCGGAAATCGGAGATGCCTCGGCTCGGTGCGTTCGGCCGCCCGGTCACCCGCACCTCCGGAGGCTCTCCGGCAGCCGGTGATGCCGTCGCGGTCGTCGGCGAGAGCTCGGGATCACCGCCGTTCCGGCGCGGACCGACGAGCTCGGGTGGCGCCTCCGGAGGCGCGAAGTGGAACGGGACGCGGATGCGGCTCGCGACCGGCTTGCCGCTCCGCTTCGCAGGAACGAACGTCCACTGACGCGCCGCGAACGTCGCGGCCTCGTCGAGGTCCGACCCGCCGGACGAGGCGACCTCCACCTTCGAGACGTGACCGTCCGCATCGACCGTGAGGAGCAGCACGACGTCGCCGTGACGACGTTCGGCGAGCGCCGACGCCGGGTACTGCGCATCGACGTGCGTGAGCACCGTGGGCGCGGTCACCTCGGGTGCGGCGCCCGCCGCGGCACCGCCGCCCGTCGCAGGCGCAGCCGGCGGCGTCTCGGCCGCAGCAACGCCGGTCATCGTGATCGCGACGGCGGCGGCAGCAAACGTGAGCGCGTGGGAGTGGCACATCGTGGACGGTGCATCGCTTCATCGAATGACGAAGCGATGTACTAATGAGACTGAGTTGCAACAGCCGAATAGCCGACGACCTGCGGGCGCGCAAGGTCGTTCGCGCAAGCGCGTTGCAAGACGGGCACGGCGGCCTGCGGCCTCGCGCTCAGGCGCAGGCGTCGCAGCGCGCCGTGATCTGGATGGCGACGTCCTTCGACGCCAGCGAGCGCGGCGCGCTCTTGCCCGGCACGATCCGCACGGCCACGTCGGGCAGGCAGCTCACGGCGCCACATTCGCTGCAGACGAAGTGCGGGTGCGAGACGACGTGATCACCGACCCTGCGCTTCGCCTCGAAGCGCCAGACGTGATCGCCGAGGTCGATGCGTGACGCGAGACCGGCGTCGGTGAGGTCGATGAGGTTGCGGTACACGGTGGCCCGATCGAGCTTCTCGGCCTCGAGCGCCTCGACGAGATCGGCGTGGCTCGCCGGCGACGTCCGCGCGAGCAGCGCGCGGAGGACTGCCACCCGAGGAGTCGTGCTCCGGAGGCCCGCCGCCCGAAGAACGGTGGTGAGCGCGGCGTCGTCCACCTTCGCCGTGGCGTTCACGTCGGCTCGCGGGTCGCGCCTCTTGGCCGCCATCGCGCGCGAGCATACCTCATGAGACCGCGTTGCAAGAGCGAGCGGCTCGGCTCAGCCTGCGAGGCCCACCAGCCTCGCCTCCTCTCGCTCCGCGACGCCCGCCCCCTGAAGGCGCGGAGGTCTCGACGGTTCGCCGCACTTTCGGTTCTTCGTTCAGAGTGAGGGGAGCGTGCTTCGGATCAAGGACAGCCGAGCAGACGAGGTGCTCGGTCAGGCTCGGGGGTCGTAGCGTGCGCGGTCTCGCGACCTCGGAACGAGTCCTCGAGGCCATCGAGCGCAACGGGCAGAGCAGCGCGCGTCTTCTCATCTCGAGGTCGATCGAGACGGTTCGGCGTTGGACGAAGCATTTCACCGGCGCGCGGACCTGCGGGGGCGCATCCGCATCTGCGTCGAACACCGACGCGACGACCAGCGCGACTACTGAGCCTCAGGGGATGTGGCCTGCGGGGTCCTTCTCGGCTGTCCCTTCTTCTTCTTCTTCTTCTTCTTCCTCTTGTGAGGCAGATACCTTCGCAGCGCGGCGTCGTTTGATACGTACAGCCGCTTGAGGAGCTGCTCGGCGACGTCCAAGGCGACGAGCAGACTCGCCAACTTCGGCGTGCGCGCCTCATGAGCAGCGCTGTTGCCGAGGAAGCGCAGACGATGCAGCGCCTTGGCGTCCGGAGGCGTCAGGAGCCCCTTCGCCGCCAGGTTGTCGATTCGCTGCTCTAGATTGCCTCCGCGCGCGCGCTTCGGCCGCGGCTCGCGCTCGCCGGCGAGCGCCGCGTCCTACGCGCGCGCCCGGCGTTCGCTGTCCGTCAGCTCCGCGTCGACGGACGCGCGCTCAGGAGGCGCGCTTCGCCTGCAGCGCGTCGGCGGGATCGTCGGCCACGACGTCGGCGACTTTCGGTGCGGGGAGGCGGTCGATGCGGAGGAGCGTGCCGTCCGGCACCTCGCGCCACGGCTCGTCCGTCATCCGCTCGGACGCGACGAAGATGGCGTGCCGCCGCGACGTCCAGCGCGTCACGATCTCGGCGCCGCGATCGAGCTCGCGCACGGTGCGAACCGGGTCCGACGGCACGCGCTCGAGCACGTACAGCGAACGCCCGAAGCGATGCGCGAAGGTCGTGTCGCCGTCGGAAAGGAGGAAGTTGAACGCGCCGATCTGCTCCTCGCGCAGCCCCGAGGTGAGCTCGTGCAGGAGCTGCGTCGCCGCGGAACGCGCGTCCTCGTCGTGGAGGCGCACGAGGCCGCGCTCGTCGAGCTGGGTCAACAAGTAGGCGAAGAAGAGCTCGCTGTCTGTGTCGCCGGAGATCTCGCGGAGGCGGCGCGCCGAGCAGCGCGAGCGCACCTCGTCTTGCAGGTGAATCGTGCCGTTGTGGGCGAAGACCCAGCCGTCCCGCACGAACGGATGCGTGTTCTCGAGGCGCGTCGGACCGACCGTCTTCTGCCGTACGTGCGCGACGAGCACGTGACCTCGGCTCTTCGCCGCGAGCTCGTGGAAGCGCTCGTCGTGGTGCGCCGACTCGGTGCCTTTGTGGAGCGTCCAGAGCGCGTTCGGCGGGCCCGCCTTGGTCGCGCGCGGCGAGGGGTCGTGGTGGATGGCGATGCCCCAGCCGTCCGGGTGCTCGCGCGAGAGCGAAGCCAGCGAGCGCGGCGCGTCGGTCAGGACGAGGCCGAACTCGGTGGGCTCAGAAGCGACGATCCCGATCAGACGACACATGCGTGACCCCTCGGAGCGCGGATGCGCGGATGAGACGAGAACGACGAACGTGCCGCGCGGCTTCCCTCGAGTATGCCGCGACGCGCCCCCTCCGTCGACATTCCAGGGCTGAAAACACGGGCCGCGGCGAAGTGCATCGGCAAGTCGACCGACCATGATCCCAGGGTCGGACCGCACGGCCGTGCTGCACTGCGCCGCGTGCGCACGCCTGGCGCCGCATGCGTGAGCAGGTAGACTCGCGTCTCCTCAGCCGGAGCTCTGCCGTCATGCGTCCGACCGTCCTCCTCGCCACGTTCCTCGCTTCCGCCGGCGTCTTCCTCGCGTGCAGCGCGACGGTGAGGCAATCGCCCTTCGAGGACCCGAACCAGAACGGCGGAAACGGGACCGTCGGCGGCGGCACGCTCGGTGGTGGCGGGGGTGGGGACGGAGGCAAGCCGTGCGTCCCCGCGGCGGGCAACTGGGACATCCCGGGCAACAACTGCGACGACGACGGCGACGGCACGGCGGACAATCCGCCGACGTGCGACGTCGGCCTCGAGCAGGACGGGAGCGCCGAAGACTTCGCACGCGCGATGGGCATCTGCGCGAACGCAGCGAAGGATGGCTACGGGCTCGTCAGCGCGAAGTTCACGCGCGGGCACACCTCGACGACGGCGGCGCGCGACGAGCAGCACGGCATCCTCGACAAGTTCGGAGACGTCCTCAAGCCGCGAGAAGGCGTGCGGCTCGGCGTGCTCAGCACCGGCTTCGGACGCGAGTACGACAGCCTGAACGGCAACGCGAACTTCGCGCCTGGCCGCGAGTGGGGCTTCGACGGAGACCTCCCGGACGGCTACCCGAAAGCGGCGAGCGGCTGCGATCAGGGCACCGAGACGAAAGACGTCATCAACCTGGTGCTCACGCTGAAGGCGCCGAAGAACGCGTCCGGCGTGCGCTTCGACTTCAACTTCTTCTCGAGCGAGTGGCCCGCGTACATCTGCTCGGAGTTCAACGACGGCTTCATCGCGTATCTCTCGGCCAAGGGCTTCAACGGCGGCAAGCCGGACAACATGTCCTTCGACAAGGACAAGAACCCGGTCAGCGTGAACAACGGCTTCTTCGACCGCTGCACGCCGGGCGCCGAGATCGGTTGCGCGCCGGACGCGAAGCCGGGCACGTCGGTGTGTCCGGGCGGCGTCGCCGAGCTCCGCGGCACCGGCTACGGCGTCGACGGACCGTGGTGCGGCCCGGGCAAGGTGAGCACGAACGGCGGCGCGACCGGGTGGCTGACGTCGTCCGCACCCGTGCAGCCGGGCGAGGAGTTCACCCTCGAGCTGATGATCTGGGACACGGGCGACGCGCGCCTCGACTCGAGCGTTCTCCTCGACAAGTTCGCGTGGGCCGAGGGCGAAGTCACCGTCGCGACGGATCGTCCGCGCTGAAGCTCGACGTTCCTCGCAACGGCGACGGGTCGGCGCTGCCGCCCTATCTGACGCCGATGCTCGGCCGTGAGCAGGAGCTCTCGTGGCTCGCCGAGCGTTTCGCGGCCGGCGAGCGCCTCGTCACGATCTTCGGTCCGCCGGGCGTCGGGAAAACTCGCCTCGCGGTCGAGGCGATGAAGAGCGCTCGTGCGGCGGGAAGCGATACCGCGTTCTGCGATCTCTCCGAGGCGCGCTCGCCTGATGACGTCGCTCTGCGCGTGCAGACCGCCCTCGTCGGCGGCCGTGCGCGCTCCGCTTCGGATGCCGCTGCCCTCGTTGCGGCTCGCCTCGCGTCGTCCGGCGCAACCCTCCTCGTTCTCGACAACTTCGAGCACCTCGTCGACTCGACCCGGTCGCTCGTCACGACGTGGGCGGCGGCCACGAGCGGCGCGACGATCGTCGTGACGTCGCGTGAGGTGCTTCGCATCGCCGGCGAGTGCGCGCTCGATGTCGCGCCGCTCGGCTTGCCGTCCGCGGTGGACGGGATCGAAACGTCGGACGCCGGACGTCTGCTCCTGGGCGCCATCACGCGCTACGACGCGAGCGCGGTGCGGAGCGCGGATCGCGAAGCGCTCGTGCGCCTCCTCGCGCGGCTCGACGGACTGCCGCTCGCGATCGAAATCGTGGCGCCCCGCGTCGCGCTCCTCGGCGCGGAGGCCGTCCTCGCTCGCCTCGGTGACGTCCTCGTTCATCCTGTCCCGAGCGGTGCGCGGGCGCACACGCTGCATCGCGCGATGGAATGGTCTTGGGACCTGCTCGACGACGCCGAGCGTCGCGCGCTCGTGACGTGTACGCGCTTCCGCGGCGGCTTCTCGCTCGCCTCGTTCGAGGCCTGTGTGGGCGAACCGTCGGCTGTCCCGCCGGCCGCGCTGCTTGCTTCGCTGCGCGACAAATCGCTCTTGCGCGCGCTGCCGACGCGCGGGGCTGCACCGCGATTCGGCGTGTACGTGGCCGTCGCGGAGTTCGTCGAGCAGCGTGCCGCGGCGACGGAGCTTCGTTCCGCCGAGCATCGGCAGCGCGCGCACTTCGCCACGCTTGCCCGATCGCTGTTGGGCCGCGACGACGCCGACGCGGTCACGCTCCTCGCCGACGAGCGCATGAACCTGCGCGCAGCCGTCGAACGCGCGCTGGACGAAGACGACGGTGAAGCTGCGCTCACGATCCTCGGGGTGCTCGGGCAGCTCGCCGACGGCGACGCCGCGGAACCTTGGGTCGCGATCTTCGCTCGGAGCGAAGCGCATACCGCAGCGGACGTCGCGTCAGGGTGGGCGGTCTTGGCGCACGCGCAGCTCTGCGATCAGCTCGGGCGGTACGAGACGGCCGTCGAGCTCAGCGAGCGTGCGCTCACCATCGCCAAGGACCGGGGCGACCTGCGCCTCGTCGCGCGAGCGACCGTCCGCCTCGGAGGCGGCGCGCTCCGGCTCGCGATCGTCGATCCGGACGCGGCGTTGCGCGAGCGCGCCAGGCGCGTGCTGGCCGAAGGCGTCGAGGCCGCCGACCGCGCCGGTGACGACGTCAGCGCTGCCAATGCGCTCACGCAGCTCGCGATGGACTTCTTCGACGCCGGCGACCTCCAGGAGGCACGTCGGTATGCCGAGCGTGCGGTCTCGCGCGCCGATCGCGCGAATGCGCCGGTCGCTGCCGCCGCCGCGCATTCGCAGAGCGCGCGGATCCGCCTCGTGCTCGGCGAGCACCTCGGCGCCGAAGTGCAGGCTCGCGTGGCCGCCGAGCTCGCCACTGCGCACGCGGGCGCGACGTTCATCGCGTACACGCGCGCGCTGCTCGGGATGGTGCAGCACGCGCTCGGTCGCCTCGAGCCTGCCGAGCAGCTGTACCGCGAGGCCATCGCCGCCGAGGCTCAGCTCGGGCTCTCTCTGCACGAGCGCTATCACCGCGCGCTCCTCGCCGTGCTTCTCGTCGAGGAGCATCGCGACGACGAGGCCATTCGCGAGATCCGCCGCGCCGAATGCGTCGTCGGTCGCGACATGGACCAAGAGTGGCGTGCGCTCGCGCGCGCCATCGTGGAAGGTACGGTCGCCGCGAGGCGGAGCGAGCCGATGGACCTCGATGCTGCGCTCGCGGCCGCGAGCGAGCACGCCGGCGCCGGCGGCGTCGCTCGGTGTGCACGAGCGCGCGACGTCGCGAGAGTGCTCGTCGAAAGCACCCGCGACGAGCACGCGCTCGACGCCGCGCCGTCTGCGCTCGCGCGTCCGCCGAGCTTCGAAGCCGCCGAGACCCTCTTCGCGGCGTTTCTCGAGCGTCGCGCGGCGAAGAAGGGACGCGCCTCGAGGCCTCCGGCCGCGCCGGCGGGGGAGCTGCTCGTCCACGCGGAGGGCCTCTGGTTCCAGGTGCCGGGCGAAGATCGCGTGAGCTGTCACGCACGGCAGGCGATTCGTCTGCTCCTCGCGGCGCTCGCTGCCGCGAGGGTCGAAGCTCCGGGCCGTCCTCTCGCGTGGGAGGAGATCCGCGTTGCGGGCTGGCCCGGCGAACGGATGTCCGCCGAGTCGGCTCGTAATCGCATCAAGCAGTCGATCGCCGTCCTTCGGAAGCTCGGGCTCGGTGCCCACCTGGAAACACGCGACGGCGGCTATTTGCTATCGCCCACCGCGGCCGTGAAGCTCGTCGACGGACGGTGACCCGCGCTACTTCAGGTACTTGCAGCCGGGACCGCTCTTGTCGGTGCGCGTGCGTTTGTCGCCCTGGAACTCGAATGTGAGCTCGCACCACGAGGTCTGCGTCGCGCTCACGCTGCGGCCGCGGTCGTCCACGAGCCCGACGCTGCCGATCTCGACGTCTTGGCGGTAATGCCAGGTGCGCGCACGCGGAATCTCCTTCAGCGCGATCGCGTCTGGGAGCCCGCGTTGCTTCGCGATCGCCAGGCGGTCGCCTTTCAGCGCGTCCCACGTGGCCTTCGTCTGGCGCGCGAGCTCGGCGCGCTCCGCTTCGAGCCGTGCTCGAGCGGCGGCCTCCTTCGCCGCCTCGGCGTCTGCCTTCGCTTTGCGCTCGGCGTCCGCTTTCTTCGCGGCGCCGACCTTCTCGGGCAGCTCCGCGTCCCAGCGCGCGATCGTCGGAGCGACGTCCTGGCCGTTCACCACCAGCGAGGTCGAGCCACCGTTCGCCGCAACGAAAGCGGCGCGCGCCTTGCGGTACTCGGCAAGCGAGCTCTCCGCCGCGGCGACTTGACCTCCGTGAACGACGCGATCGCTGTTCGCGACGGCATCAGCGGTTCGCTGTGCGGTGCCCACGGCCTCCTGCAAACGGCGGTACTCGACCTCCGCGCGCTCGCGCCTCTTCTCCTTCTCCCGCTCGACGTTCATGCGCTGGTCGCAGCGCACGATCGTCTCGGACACCGTCCACGCCTTCACTTTGCCGTTCCACGACGTCAACGACCGATCGAGCCGTACCGCGTAATCCTTGGCCTGGAAGTACCCTTCCGCGTCATTCCGGTCGCACGCTGCGAACGCCTCGCCGATGTAGTGCTGCGCGGTTGCGTTCGGCTCGGCGGCGAGCGCTGCGGTGGGGGCGAGTACGGCGGTTGCGACGGCGCACGCGAGCGCGTGCCGGACGACCGCGCCGACGGCGTGCGGCTTGGAGGAAAGGTCGAAGGTCGGGAGGGGGCGCGTCTTCTGCATGAGGCTATCACGCGCTTCGTACCCGCGAATTCGCGATGCGCCGGTAAGAGTCCGGTAAGAGGAGGCGCAGAATCGCTGGCGGTCACTCCGCCGCGGCCGCGCGGAACCGCACGTCGGGCAGCGTGCCGCGAATCGCCGCGAGCACGCGGACCGCGGCGTCGAGCGCGGTGGCGTTCGGCTCGAAGCTCCAACGGAGCGACGCGATCCGCCGGGGCGGATCGATCGTGAGCGTCGGAATGTCGTAACGCGCGAGCGCGAGGAGCTGCGCGCGGAGCGCCGGCAGGAGGATCTGCGCGGCGGCTTCCTGTGTGCCTTCGATGAGGAAGAGGCCGTCGAACGAAGGCTCGCCGACCTCGACCTCGTTCGTGAGACCGAGCGCGGAGCCGACCGACAAGACGAGCGTCTCGTGGCGCACCACGAGGCGCGGCATCGCGCGCGGCACGCTCGTCACGAGGCACATGTCGACCTCGGTGATCGTGCCGTTGCCGCTCGGCTGTGCGCTCGCACGGAGCGCGAACGGTACTCCGAGCGTACGGAACCTCGCGATGCACGTTCGGTCGCCGTCCTCCGCGACCGTGCCGTGACGGTCTTGTTCGCGAACGACGGCGAGGAAGCTTCGCTTCATGCCGCGCCATTCTTCGGCGCTGATCCACCCGGCGAACGGCCACGTGTGCCGCGGGAGCGGCGGGTCGTCGACGTCGTCCGGCAGCTCGTGCCACTCGGCCTCCATCGCGGGGAGCCGCGCGATCAGCGCCGAGAGCTCGTCGAGGTACGAAGCGAGCAGCCCTTCTGCGCGGGCGAGCTCTTCGAGGCCCGCGGTTGCATCGACGAGCTCGAACGCCTCGCGCTCCGAGCGCATGCGCTCGCGGACGTCCGGGTCGAGGCTGTCCCAGAACTCGCGCGTGACCTCGGCCTCGCGCTCCCGGATTCGCGTTTCGAGCTCCACGATGCGCGCCCGGATGCCCGCGTGCGGGTCGCGATACGTGTTCGCCGCCATGCTCCTTCAGTGTGGCGACGGAACGGCGTTCCGCGCAACCCACGGCCGGGGCGAGCGCGGCTCACTTGTCGGTCGGAAGGCCCTTCTCCTTCCACGCCCGAAAACCGCCGGCCATCGACTTCACCTTGCGATAGCCCATCCGCTGCAGGTTTTCTGCCGCGAGCGCAGAGCGGAACCCTCCGCCGCAGTAGAGAACGATTTCCGCATCGACGTCCGGGATCGCCTTTTCGACGTCGCGCTCGATGACGCCTTTGCCGAGATGGCGCGCGCCCTGGATGCGACCGGCGGCAAACTCGCTCTCTTCACGCACGTCGACGAGCTCGAACGAATCACCGCGACGGAGACGTTCGGCGATGTCGTCGATCGACACCTCCTCGATGTTCGCGCGGACGTCGTCGCAGAGCTTCAGGAAGCGCGGGGCGTGGTCCATGGCGAGCGGTCTTACTCCATTTGCCGTCGCGGAAGGAGCGGAGTACGCGTGATCCCATGGCTCAGGGTCTTGCCGCCGGCTCCGGTGTTGCCACCGGTCCTGGTCTCCCCGAAGAGGTCCTTTCGCGCATCGAAGCGATCCGGTCCGACCTCGTCTCTCGCGACGCGACGGAGCTCGCCGAGTACGGGCGCGACTGGACGCGCGTGTTCGCGCCTGCCCCGAGCGCGGTCGCGTTCCCGAAGTCGACCGAAGAGGTCTCGCGTCTCCTCGCCATCTGCAACGAGGCGCGCGTGTCCGTCGTGCCGTCGGGCGGCCGAACGGGCCTGGCCGGTGGCGCCGTCGCCGCGAACGGCGAGCTCGTGCTGTCGCTCGCGCGCATGCGCCGCATGGACCCCATCGACGTCATCGGCGGCACGGTTCGCGTGCAAGCCGGTGCCGTGACCGAGGCGGTGCACGAGCACTGCGCGCCGGCCGGCCTTACGTGGCCCGTCGACTTCGCGTCGAAGGGCTCGAGCACCGTCGGCGGCAACATCGCGACGAACGCCGGCGGCGTACGCGTGATCCGCTACGGCCTCACGCGGCAGTGGGTGCTCGGCCTCCAGGTCGTGCTCGCTTCGGGCGAGGTGCTCGAGATCGGCGGCGCCCTCGAGAAGAACAACACAGGGCTCGATCTCCGCCAGCTCTTCATCGGAAGCGAGGGGACCCTCGGCGTCGTCACGGAGGCGACGCTGAAGCTCGCGCGTCTGCCCGGCGCGTCGACGGTGATGCTCCTCGGCGTCGCGGACGTGGCCGCCGTGCTTTCGCTGTTCCGCGAGGCACGCCGCGCGCCGTTCACGCTCGCAGCCTACGAGTTCTTCTCGCAGCGGTGCCTCGACCGGCTCGTGGCGCATCGGAAGCTGAGGCCGCCGATCGCCGAGCCGACGCCGTATTACGTGCTGATCGAAGCGGAAGGCGAGGGGAGCACCGAAGAGGATCTCGCCCGCCTCCAGGAGCGCCTCGAGCCTTGGCTCGGCACCGTGCTCGAATCCGGTCTGGCGAAAGACGGCACGCTCGCGCAGCACGGCTCGCAGGCGCGGGATCTCTGGGCGCTGCGCGAGGGCATCAGCGAGAGCCTCAGCGCGACGGGGCTCCCACACAAGAACGACGTCTCGCTGCCGATCGCACGCCTCGATGCGTTCTGCGCCGAGCTCGACGATCTCTTCGCGGCGCGTTACGCGGGCTGGGAGATCTGCCTCTTCGGCCACGTCGGCGACGGGAACCTCCACATCAACGTCATGAAGCCGGATGCGCTGTCACGTGACGAGTTCTTCGCGAAGACGAAGGAAGCGGATCGCGATCTCTTCGCCGTCGTCGCGAAGCACGGAGGGAGCATCTCCGCCGAGCATGGCATCGGCCTCCTCAAGAAGGCCTTCCTCTCGTACTCGCGGAGCGAAGGCGAGATGGCAGTGATGCGCACCGTGAAGCGCGCGCTCGATCCGAACGGGATCCTGAACCCCGGCAAGATCCTCGACGGCGGATGATGGCGCCGCGCAACCGAACGGCGAGCGGGCTCGCGGTCGCCGCCGTCCTCGCCGGGTGTGCGGCCGCCGCCTGCAGCGACGAGCCCGCGGAGTCGGTGCCCGTCGCGCCCGCGCCGCCATCACGACACGCCGCGCTACGCGACGCTCTCGCGACCGACGCGCGCGCGTTCGCGTTCGCCGAAGGCGACTGGCAGGAGGACCTCGGCGACGCGCCGTTCTACGGCCTCGCATGGCTCGCGCGCGCCGCGGAAGGCGGCACCGCCACGGCCGAGGATCGCTCACGCCGCGACGGAGCGCTCGCGCACGCGCGCACGCTCCTCGGCGCGAACCTCCTCGAAGGTGACGTTCAGGAGAAGGTGATGGCCGCGCTCGGGATCATCGAGCACGTGAGCGCATCTGGAGACCGTTCCGACGTCGCGGCGCTGGATGCCTTCATCGATCGGCTCGACGGCGTCGTATCCGCGCTCGGCGACTACCTCGCGGGCGCAGCCGACGCGAGCTGGGCGGTGCGCACGTACGGCCCGACTTCGGTGACCGCGCTCGTCGCGCTCGTGCATGCACAATACGCGCTGTACGTGGGCGGGGAGCGCGCCGCGGAGCGGCGTGACCGCGCGCTCGCGTTGGAGCAGCACATCACCGACGTCGCGCTCGCCGACCTCGTGGAGGGCACGACGGCGAGGTCGGTCCGCGCGTACGCGTTCACGCCCGGCGATGCGCGCCTCTTCCTCTACCCGAACGTCGCGATGATCTTGCTCGAGGCTCGGCTGTTCCGCCTCACTCGCGACGAGAAGCATCGCCTGCAAGCGCGCGCCATCCATGCGGGCATTCAGCCCCTGAAGCTGACCGACCGCCCGGCGCGCTACGCATCGCCCTACGCCGCCGAGTCGCTCGGCGCGAAGACGCGCGACGTCTCCACGCTTTCGAGCCAGAACTACCTCGCGCTGGCCCTCGCGGTGCTCTTCGAGATCACCGGCGACGCGCGCTACATCGACGAGGCTGACCGCGTGCTCGACGCGATCGAGGCGATGCGGGGTCCGTGGTGCATCTCGCAGGTGCCTCACGCCGGAGCGTGCGCGGTGGCGTGTCCGAGCGGCAAGGCGTGCGTCGGAACGACGTGCGCGGACGATCGCTGCGCGACCGGGCTCCTCCACCACGTCGTCGATGGCCGCCTCGCGCAACCATCCGACGGCACGTACTTCTGCTCGGGTTGCAACCTGCAGACGTCGTACGTGCTCGGGTATCGCCGCGCGCTTGCCGACCAGGGCTTCTGACGACGCCCGCGCCTCAGTACAGGATCCGCGTCTTGATGCAGGTCCCGAGCTCGGCGATCGCGCGGCGCACGTCGTTCGCGACCTCTTTGTCGAGGTCCATGACGAGGTAGCCGATGTCCGGATCGGTCGCCAGGATCTGCCCGAGCACGTTCGCGTTGCGGTCGGAGACCAGCTTGTTGATGTCGCGGAGGACGCCCGGGACGTTGCGGTGCACGTTGAGCACGCGATGCGCGCTCGCCATCGGTGCGAGCTCGACCTGCGGGAAATTCACCGAGCCGACGGTTGCGCCGGTGTTCGTGAACTTCGTGAGCACGTGGGCGACTTCTCGGCCGATCGCTTCTTGCGCTTCGGCCGTCGAGCCACCGATGTGCGGCGTGAGCACGACGTTCGGGAGGCCGCGGACGACGCTCTGGAAGTCGTCCGAGTTGCTTTCCGGCTCCTCCGGGTAGACGTCGAGCGCCGCGCCCGCGAGCTTCTTCGCCTTGATGGCGCTCGCGAGCGCCTCGACGTCGACGACCGTGCCGCGGCTCAAGTTGATGAGGTACGCGCCGTCGCGCATCATCGCAATCTCGCGCGCGCCGATCATCATCTTCGTTTGCGGCGTCTCCGGGACGTGCAGGGTGACGAAGTCACTCGCGCCGAGGAGCGTCTCGAGCGAATCGGCGGCCTTGTTGTTGCCCATCGGAAGCGTCGCGCGGATGTCGTACGAGAGGACGCGCATGCCCATGGCTTCGGCGAGCACGCCGACCTGCGAGCCGATGTGCCCGTAGCCGACGATGCCGAGCGTCTTGCCGCGCACCTCGTACGAAGCGGTGGCGACCTTGCGCCACTTGCCCTCGTGGACCTCGCGCGAGCGGTCGCCGAGCTGGCGCGCGAGCATCACGATCTCGCAGATGACGAGCTCGGCGACGCTGCGCGTGTTGCTGAACGGGGCATTGAAGACGGGCACCCCCGAGCGCTTCGCCGCCTCGAGATCGATTTGGTTCGTGCCGATGCAGAACGCGCCAATCGAGAGAAGACGCTTGCCGGCTTCGAGCGCGCGCGCCGTCACGTGCGTCTTGCTCCGGATGCCCAGCAGGTGAACGCCCTCGGCGAGCTTCGCGGCGAGCTCGTCTTCCTTCAATGCACGCGGGATCGCCTCGATCTGGAAGCCCTGCCCACGAAAGATCTCGTGGGCGCTCTCGTGCACGTTCTCGAGGAGGAGGACCTTGATCTCGTTCTTCGGAAACGACGTCGGAGGAGAGGAGGTCGGCATCGGAGCGCCGGACGTTAGCACGGCGCGACGTCTTCTTCGACGCGCTGCAGCACGCCGCCGCGCCAGGGCAGGCGACCCCTCGCGCGGTGGTACGCTTCGCCGGGCATGCCCGAGTCGAGGCGGAACACGCGCGCGGTTGCGCGCCGGATCGCGGCGGCCGTCGCGTTCGCGATGCCGCTCGCGGCGTGCTCGCTCGTCACGTCGCTCGACGGGCTGACCGGCGGGACCGCGCCGTCCGAAGGCCAAGACACCGCCCCGCCGCCGTTCGACGCGTCTTCTCCAGACGGCGCTGCCGAGGCAACGACGCCGGATGCCTCCACCGACGTCGATTCCGGACCGGCGCCGTGGTGCCTCCCGGCCGACGACTTCTGCGACGACTTCGAGCGCACCGACGTCCAGGGCGCATGGGACGTCGCTTACGCCCTCGGCGGCGCGGCGATCGCGATCGACGGAACCACCGCGGCGAGCCCGACGCGCAGCGCGCATGTCGTCGTGCCTCCGGAAGACTCGGCGCGATCGGAGCTGAGGAAGACGCTGCCCGGCACGTCGAGGCACGTACGCCTCCGGTTCGCGTTGAAGACGTCGGCGGGTCTCGATCGCGAGTACCAGCTCGGTCGCATCGAGCTCGCGCGCTCGGACGGGTACGACGTCCTCGTGCTCGCCCTGTTCCCGGGCAAGATGGTCGTCGCGGAGCAGGCGTACGTGGAGGCAGGCGCGAGCTACAGCGACACGACGCTTCCGTCCACGGCGCTCCGTATCGGTACATGGCAGGTGTGGAGCCTCGAGCTCGATGCGAGCAGCGGATCGCCGCAGGCGATCGTCACCGTGGACGGGGTCGAGGTCCTGCGCACTGCACTGAAGAGCGGGTTCGCCGCGGGCTCACCGCGCATCTCGCTCGGCCCAGCCTATCTGACGGCCGGCCCGCCTCGCGAGACCTGGTACGACGACGTGGCGATTCGCGTACTTCCGTGACGTGAGGCCTAACGGCATCACCCCGCGCGCGCGCTCCGCGTGGCGCACCCCCGAGTCGCTTGCTAGGGGAACCGCGGCACGATGTACCGACCGGGCAAACAGAGGACGGAGAGCGCCGCGTCGCGGCTCGCGTCCGCGATCCGTCCGGCGCCGGACGACGCGCTCGTCGGCCGTACGCTCGGCGGACGTCTCCTCGTCCTCGGTCGCATCGGCGAAGGCGCATTCGGCGCGGTGTACCGCGCGCGCCATCTGCATCTCGGCAAGCTCGTCGCGGTGAAGGTCGTGCACGAGCGGCTGCAAGAGGATCCGAGCGTGCGCGCGCTGTTCCACGCCGAAGGACGCGCGGCGAGCTCGCTCGATCACGAGAACCTCGTGCGCGTGCTCGACTTCGGCGAAGAGCGCGATGGTTCCCTTTGGCTCGCGATGGAGCTCCTGCAGGGGACCTCGCTCGAGAGCCTGCTCGCGCGTGCGGGCCGGCTCGGCGTAGCGCGCGCCGTCGACATCATGCTGGAAGTGACCGCGGGGCTCGCCCACGCGCACGCGCACGGCATCGTCCACGGCGACGTGAAGCCGTCGAACGTGGTGCTCGTGCTCCGCGCCGACGACGACGGCGAGCTCCGCGAGCGCGTGAAGCTCTGCGACTTCGGCATCGTGCGCGGCGCCGCGGACGGAGCGGGCGCTTCGGTCATGGGAACGCCGGCCTACATGTCCCCGGAGCAGTGCCTCAACGAGGCGCTCGACCAGCGCAGCGACGTGTACGCGTGCGGCATCCTCTTCTACGAGCTCGTCACCGGCGCGCCGCCATTCGACGCGGACGAGCCGCAGGTGCTCCTCCGAAAGCAGCTGCTCGTTCCGCCGCTGCCCGCTTCGCAGCGCGTTCGGGACCTTCCTCCGGAGGTCGATGCGATCACGTCGAAGGCGCTCGCGAAAGAAAAGGCGCGGCGCTTCCAGAACATGCGCGAGCTCCGCGGCGCGTTGCGTGATTTGCGCGCGTCGCTCGGCGCAGCGTCTCCCGCCTCGGTGCGTTTCGCGCAGACCGCGCCTCCGCCGGAGGTGGCACCGGCGCACCCGCCTACGCTCGCTCGTTCGGCATTCGCTTCTCTGCCGACGGAACATCCGCCGCTCGCCTCCGAGCTCCGGCCGCTCGCGGCCCGCCCGGACCGCCGCGCAGCGTTCGATCCGGTCACCGAGTTCCTCGAAGCGAGCGAGAGCGTGGAGGGCGAGCGCGCCGCGTTCGCTGCTCTGCTCGCGCGAGGCGACGTCGACGAGGTCGCCGCGCGCGTGATGCGCCTCGCCGCGCGAGGCGGACGTGCGGCGAGCCGTGCGTTGGCGCTCCTCGAGGATTCTTCGCGCCTCGCCCCGCTCGCAGAGGCTCTCCTCGCGAAAGACGTCCTCGCCACGCCCTACGTCGAGCGCTTCCTCGTGCACGCCGGTCCCTACGTCGCGCGGGCGCTCTGGGCGGCGCGCATCCGCCGGAGGAGCACGCCGGAGCGCAGGATGCGGTTCGTCACGTGGATGCGGGCCATTGGTCGTCCCGCGCACGAGCTCCTTCGCATCGCGCTCGTCCAGCTCGCCTCGCACGAACCGAACGAAAACCAGCTCGAGTGCACGGAGGACGTGCTCCTCGCGCTTCCGCGCATGCACAGCGATGCGCTGCGGAGCGCGGTCGTGCCGTTCCTCGCGTCGCCTTCATCGCGTGTTCGTCAGCTCGCCGCCGGCGCCTGCGGGCTCGCGTCCGCCGGGTAGATCAGAGCTCGTGCGCGAGCTCGCCGAGCGTCGCGATGGCACGCTCGATCGGCGGTGACCACGGGTGACCGGTGCTGATGCGGATGCAGTTGCCGAACCGCTGCCGCGCCGAGAAGATGGTGCCCGGCGCGATCGCGATGCCGCGGTCGAGCGCCCGGAGCTGCAGATCCACCGCGCGCGAACGGCTCGCGTTCCCGCCTTCCTCTCTCAGCTCCACCCAAACGACGAAGCCGCCCTGCGGACGCGACACGCACGTGCGCTCGGGAAACGAGCGCGCAATCGCTTCTCGGTAACGCTCGGTCTGCGCCGCGAGCACGCGCCGGAGCCGGCGGACGTGGCGGTCGTAGCCCCCCTCCGCCAGGAACTCGGCGACGGCCATCTGCGTCGGCGTGGGCGAGGCGAGCGTGTTCGCGAACTTCAACTTCTCGATCGCCTCGCGGTACCGGCCGGGAGCGACCCAGCCGACGCGGTACCCGGGCGCGAGCGTCTTCGACACCGAGCCGCACAGGAGCACGTTGCCCGTCGTGTCGAACGCCTTGGCCGGGCGCGGGCGCGTTCCGTCGAAGCCGAGGTCGCCGTAGACATCGTCTTCGACGAGCGGGATGTCACGCCGCGCGAGCATGCGGACGAGCCGCTCCTTGTTCTCGTCGGGCATGCGGGTGCCGAGCGGGTTCGAGAAGTTCGGCGAGGCGAGCACCGCGCGCACGGGTCCGCCGCCGACCGCGTCTTCGAGGGCGTCGAGGTCGAGGCCGGATCGTGGGTCGCTCGGGATCTCGATCGCGCGGAGACCGTGCGCCTCCACGAGTCGAAGGAGGCCGAAGTACGCCGGTGACTCGACGGCGATGATGTCGCCCGGCTTCGTTACCGCCCGGAGCGAGAGGTGCAGCGCCTCGGTCGCTCCGACCGTCGTGATGAAGTCGTCCTCGTCGAGGTACGTGCCCCACGCGACGGCGCGCCTCGCGAGCTGCCGGCGCAGCGCCGTCGTTCCTCGGAGCTCGTCGTACGCGCCGCCGGGTCCGCCACCCTCGCGCGCGACGGCAGCGAGGGCAGTGCTGAGCTTTCGCAGCGGCAGGAGCTCGGAAGCGACGTGCGCGGTGCCCAGCGGAACGAGCCCTCGCGTTTGCGTCATCGCGCGGATCAGATCGTCCGCGCCGGCGGCGATCGACACGCGCGCGGGCGCGGGCGCACGGCGCGGTGTGCTCGGCACCGGTGCGTCGAGCGACCTTCGTGCCCGAACGAAGTGACCGGACTTCGGACGTGCCTCCGCGTCGCCGCGTCCTTCGAGGAGAACGTAGGCGGCGAGCACCGTGGCGACGCTGACCCCGCGTTCCTCGGCGAGGCGGCGCACGCTGGGCAGACGATCGCCGGGACGCAGCGCGCCTCGTGCGACGAGCCCGGAGAGCTCGTCGGCGATCTTCTCGTAGAGAAACGATGCTTCGTCGCGGCTCGTCGTTGCGGTGGTGGGCACGTTTCGAGTGTACGGCTGCGGGTGCCGAGACGACCAATACAGATGCGCGAAGCTAAACCGGCACACGCGCGCTCTGTGCTGGTTCGTGATAGTGTTTGCTGCCTCTGTACCGGTGCACGCACTGCGCGCATCGTAAGCGAGGCCATGAGCGCGTCCTCGCCTCTCCCGATGTCCGTGAATCCCACCCGAACCGCGGCTGCCGTCGCGCCGCCGGAGACCGCGCCGCCGAAGCGTGACGGCGTTCGCCTCGTGCTCGCCCTCTTCGCCGTCTGGGTGATCTGGGGATCGACGTATCTCGCCATGCGCATCGCGGTGCATGGCCTTCCGGCGTTCCTGATGGCCGGCACGCGGTTCGTGCTCGCAGGGTCTTCGCTCCTCGCGATCGTCCGCCTGCGCGGCGAGCGCATGCCGTCGAAGCGTGAGTGGCTGATGGCGATCCCGATCGGCGGGCTCCTCTTCTTGGTCGGCAACGGGCTCGTCGTGGTCGCCGAGCAAACGTTGCCCTCGAGCGTCGCTGCCGTCGTGTGCGCGACGACGCCGCTCGTCGCATCTGCGCTCGCCGCGTTCGGCGGAGAACGTCCGACCCGAATCGAGGTCTTCGGCATGCTGCTCGGGATCGTCGGCGTCGGCTTGCTCGGCGTCGGCTCGCCGCTGTCTGGCGCCGGCACGCGAGGGCTCCTCGTCCTGCTCGCGCCGGTCGGCTGGGCGGTGGGCTCGCTCATCGCCCGCCGCCAGAAGACCTCCGGGATCGCACCGGCCGGCGCGCAGATGATCGCGGGCGGCGTGTGGATGCTCGGCATGGCGCTCGTCCTCGGCGAGCGCGTCCCCACCCACGTCGACCGCGCGAGCGGGCTCGCGTGGCTCTATCTCGTCTTCGTCGGCTCGCTCGTCGGCTTCACCGCGTACAGCTGGCTTCTGCGGAACGCACGGCCTGCGGTCGCGATGAGCTACGCGTACGTGAATCCGGTGATCGCCGTGCTCCTCGGCGCTGCGCTCGGCGGCGAGGCGCTCGGATGGGCGACCGCCTCGGCGACGGCGTTCATCGCCACCGGGATCATCGCGGTGGCGGTGCTCGGGCGGAAGCGCCGGGCCTGAACGCGCCTCGTCCCTACTTGCCGAGCCGAATGCGCATGCGGCTTTCGCGCGGCAGGGCGTCGTGCCCGCGCGCGTGGGCGGCGCGGAGGCCGTGCCGCAGCATCTCGTAATGGTTCGAGGCAGGTACGCGGAAGTCTCCGGACCCGAGGAGCGTCGCGAAGATGTCGCGCCCGCGGCCGTCGAGCGACAGGAGCCAGCGGGTGAGGGCGCTCCGTGCAGTGACGGGCAACGTCGTCGCCGCGACGAGCGCGTCGTTCGGGATGGGGCCCATCGTGACGAGCGCCTCGACGGGCCTCACGCTCTGCCCGTTCGCGTCGAGCCACGCGCTCGCGAGCACGCGCCCGGACACCGGATCGACGTTGCAGAACGTGGCGCCCACGTCGACCTCTCCGGAGGCGACCGCATCGACGACGGCGGCATGGCTGTGCACGAAGAGCTCGCGCGCGAAGAAGCGCAGCACGTCGAATCCGTTCGCGGCGAGGTGCATGCGCGGGACGAGGTAGCCCGCCGCGCTGTCGCGCTGCACCCATGCCGCGCGACGGCCACGGAGCTCGGCGAGCGTCTTCGGACCTCCACGACGCACGATGAACGCAGCGTCGTAGGTGGTCTGCCCACGTCTCGCCGGGATCGCGAGCACGGCTGCGGCGTCCTTCGCTTCGAGCTCGATCGTGGGCACCGGCGGAAGCCATGCCAGACCGACTTCCTCTTCTTCGAGGGCCTCGGTCAGCTCGGCGTAGCTCGACGCGAGGAAAGGCTCGAACGGGATCCCCGCGGCCTGCGATGCGAGGCCACAGAGCTCCTCGAGCGGCGACGGCGCGTCGGCGCGGCGCGGCGTGTGCCACTCGCTCGCCTGGACGACTCCGAAGCCCCACGCGCCGGTCACCGCTCGAGGCTAGCACCTCGGAGGAGTGCGCCCGCGCAGACCTGAGAGATCCATTTCGGCGGCCGGCCGTAAGAGGGGAGCTCCGACTCCGTTTGCTCGTGGAGGTCTCGCATGAAGGCTTGGATTCTCGGTGTCGTCGCGCTCGCTCTCGGCACTGCCTCGGTCGGCGCCTCCGCGTGCCCCGTCGGTCCGCCCGACCGTAGGACGCCCGTGGTCCAGACGGTCGACACGCAGGCGAGTGTCCTCTTCGAGAGGGCCCGCGAGCTCGACGCCGCCGCCTCCTCGCACGACCGCTCGGCGGCGGCCTTGGAGCGCGAGGCCGAGACCCTGGCGGGCCGCGCACGTCTGCTCCGCAATCAATTGCAGCTCGTCGCGATCGTCGACCGGCCCGGCATCGCTGCGGTCGCCGAAGAGCTCTCGGCCCGCGCATCGTCGTCGCGCGCGCAAGCCGCGGGTGAGCGCACGACCGCCGCCGAGCTGCGTGCGCAGGCCCGGGCGGTACGTGACCGCGCGGTGCAGCTCGTGAACGCCGGCACGGGCGGCGGCGGAGGGTGGCGCGGGCGCCCCGTTCCACGCGTCTCGAGCGGGGCCGCAGAGACCACGATCTGAGCCGCGTCTCGCACCCACACGCCGCGACCGTGCAAGCCGCGTGATGTCGGTGCGGAGCCGAGGGAAGAAACGCGCCAGGCGCTCGTATCACCTGGCCGAGCGGTGACATGACCTTTCTCGGCCTGCTTGCTTCTGGGGGTGGCGGCGACGGCGGGGCGATGCCGGAGAGCGCGATCAGGCTCTCGGCCCTGGCGATCGAGCTGCCGAAGTTCGTCACGCCCGTCGTCGCGGGCGTGGTGGTCGGCGTCTTCGTGGCCGTCGTCGGCTGCGCGATCGTTCTCCTCCTGGCCTCGAGACCGCGAAGGCCGCGGCGCATCTACGAGCCCGCGGTAGGCGTCGTGCACGTGCCTCCGTACCCCACGTTCTCGCGCGTGACGCCGCTGCCGCCGGCGCGCGCGTTCGCGCCCTCTTCGGAGCTGTCGGCGCGCGCGTTCGCGAAGATGCACAGCATCGTCGACGAGGACGAGCTCGCCCCCGCGCCGTACGCGGCGCCCGAACGTGGTGAGCGGGAACGCGATGGCTCGCAGCCGCACCCGCTCGGGATCATCCCGGCGAGCTCGGCCGCCATGCGCAGCGCGACGCCGGCGCTGCCCTCGCCGAGCGCTGCGCCGATGCGGCCGGCATCGATGGCCGAGTTCGACGTCGACGACAGCCCGACCGAGATCGCAGAGACGATCTTCGACGAGCCGCCCCAGCCACGACGCCGCAGCGACCCGCCGCGGATCCGGCAGGTGGCTCCCGCTCCGCCGCGCCACGCCGCGCCGGTGATGACGACGCCGACGCCGATGCTTCCTGCGGTGACGCCGCCGATGCCGCGCACGCGTCCGCTCTGATGCCGGCCGCTCGGGCGGGCGTTTCACCTTGACGCACAGCGTACAGCGCGCATCTTGGGCCCGGCGCCGCGCCTCTCGTGCGCGCCACTCGAGGAGCTAGCCGCGCCGTGTGTCCCCGTTGCCGTCAGAACGCTCCGCTCGTCTATCGCGGGGTGAACGCGTTCTGCACGGCGTGTGGTGCGCCGCGCATGCCGCTCGCGGGCTCGTCCGTGAACCTGGCGGGTCAGCCGTCGAAGGTCGGCGGCACCGTCGCGCGAGGCTTCGGTTGGGTCGCGCTCGTGCTCGGCACGTTCGTGGCGCTCGGCACGCTCGCCACTTGCGCGTCGATCGTCGGCTGGGCGGCCGCAGCGCCTTGGGTCCTCAGCGTCCCGATCGCGCTGATCTCGTGGCTCGTGAGCTACTTCCTCTTGAAGGGCGGTCGCGAGCTGAAGCAGTCCGGCGACGCGACCGAGAAGGCGACGCGTTCGCAGGCCGTGTTCGCGCTCGCGAACATGCGTGGCGGGCAGATCACGCCGCTCGACCTCGCGCACGCGATCGGAGTCACGCCGGTGCAGGCCGACGAGATCCTCACGAGCCTCGCGAAGGAGCACTCCGACCACGTCAGCATCGAGGTCGACGACAACGGCACCATCTACTACCGGTTCGCAGCCGCGCACTGGCAAGCGCTCGCGTCGAACCCGGCGAACTGGGTGCCCCGCCAGCGCGTGGACGCGGCGCCGCCGACGCGCGTGGCGGATGCCGCGCCTGCACGCGTTGCCGTGGCCGACCCGCTGGAGGACGACCTCGCGTCCGACCCCGGGCCGCCGGCGGCGCGGCGCCAGGTGCGATGACCCGAGCGGGGCGGCGCAGCGTAGCGCCCCTCGTCTTTCTGCTCGGCTGCTCGCGCGGAGCGCCGAGCGTGCAGGGCAACGTTCCTCCGCCGAGCAGCGCCGCGCCAGCACGCGCCGGCGGAGCCGCTACCGCGGAAGACGCGAGCGCGACGGTGTTCGACGTCGGCGGCGTGGATGCGTCGGCCGGTGCGAGCGTGGAAGCGCCCGACGAGCCCGCCGCCACGTACGAGACGGTCTCGCGCATCCTCTTCGCCGATCGTGGCGCGCCTTCGTCCGTCGCCGCGTGCCCTCCGAGCTTGCCTCCCGACGCGCGCGTCCGCTGCCTCTATGACGAGCGTTACCGCGGTGATCCGCGCGCCGCGAGCCTCGCCCACGAGCTCTACGTCAAGTGGAACATCGTGGCCGGCGTCGAGCTCGCGCACACGATGAACGGCGGCTATCGCGGCATGATCCGCATCGAGCCGGCGGTGCCCACGGGCGAGAATAGGAAGCACCTCGAATGGGTCGCGGCGGCGTTCGCCGACTTCGAGCAGTTCTTCGCGGAGCTCCAGCGGTTCGGCGCAGCGCACGGAAAGCCGAAGGCGACGCGGAAGCGCTTCCGCTATCGCCCGCTCACGCTGCGCTTCATGCGGTCCGCCGCGCCCGCGCGCACGCCGGCCGCGTACGCGCGCGATTGGACCGTGGCCTACAACTTCGTCGGGACGCTGAACGTCTCCGCCGATGCCGTGCGTGAGACGATGTTCCACGAGATCTTCCACCTGAACGACGAAGCCCGCGGCGACTGGTCGCCGGGCGCGCTCTCCGACGTCTTCGACGCGGTGGTGAAGAAGTGCGGGACGAGCATCGCCTGTCTTGCGCCGTACTCACCGAACGACACGATCGTGCGCGGCGGAACGTACTACTCGTTCCAGCCCGGCAACGGCGTACGCGAATACGCCGCCGAGCTCGCGCTTCGGTACTACCGCGAGCAGCGTGCGGCGCTGCGCGACTCGTCGCCGAAGCCGAAGCCCTTCAAGTGCGGGCCAGCGGGCAACGCGCGCGCGTGGGCGCGCATGCGCGACGACCTCTTCGACGGGATCGACGCCGTTCCGGCGTGCCCCTGAACCGCGGTCACTCGTTCAAGCGATCGATCTTCCGTAGCTCCGGAAAGAGCAGCGCCCAGATCACGACGACGACGCACGTGCCGATGCCGCCGACGACGACGGCGAGCTCGGGGCCGAGCCACTCCGCGGTGACACCGGACTCGAACTCGCCGAGCTCGTTCGAGGCGCCGATGAACACCATGTTGACCGCGCTCACGCGGCCGCGCATCTCGTCCGGCGTGCGCGTCTGGATGAGCGTCGAGCGAACGACGACGCTGATCATGTCCGCCGCGCCGAGCACGACGAGCGTCGGGAGCGAGATCCAGAAGCTCTTCGAGATGCCGAACACGACCGTTGCGATGCCGAACACGAGGACGCACGCGAGCATCGTCGCGCCCGCGCGGCTCTTCAGCGGCGTGCGCGCGAGCAAGAGCGCGACGGTAGCGGCGCCCATCGCGGGGGCGCTTCGGAGAAAGCCGAGACCCCAAGGACCGACGTGCAGGAGGTCGCGCGCGAAGATCGGCAGGAGCGCAACGGCTCCGCCGAGCAGCACGGCGAAGAGATCGAGCGACACCGCGCCGAGAATGGGCTTGTTCGACCAGACGTACTCGAGGCCGGCGAGCAGCGTCCGTAGCGTCGCCGGCTCGCGACGTCGCACGTCGGCGCGAACCGGCGGCGGGCCGATGGCGAGCACGGTCGCGAACGCGACGAGCGCCATCACGGTGCACAGCGAGTAGACGACGTACGCATGCCCGGTGGCTGCGTAGAGCGCGCCGCCGAGCGCCGGACCGGCGATCATCGCGAGCTGCCAGCACGACGAGCCGAGCGCGACGGCGCGCTCGAGATCCTTCCGCGCGACGAGGTTCGGCATGAGCGCCTGACCGGCCGGCCCGCTGAAGGCGCGGATGGTGCCGAGGACGACGAGCACGGCGTAGATGGGCGCGAGCGTCTTCGCGCCGCGCAGCGCGAGAACGGCCAGGGTCGCAGCCGAGAGCGCGACGCCGAGATGGCAGACGAGGAGGATGCGTCGGCGATCGCGCCGGTCGGCGAGATGGCCGCCTGGCAGCGCGAGAACGAAGCCCGGAAGGAACAAGGCCAGGCCCGAGTAGCCGAGCGCGAGCGCCTTGCCGGTGATCTCGTAGACCTGCCATCCGACGGCGACAGACAGCATCTGCGTCGCGACGATCAGCGACACGCGCGCGACGAGATACAGCGCATACGCGCGATTCGCGAGCAGCGTACGGAGCGCGCCGGGGTCGTGCGGCTGCGGCGCCTGCCCGGCCATCAGAGGTCGATCTGCGTGCCGATCTCGATGACCTGGCTCGGTGGTACCTTGAAATGGGCGGTAGCAGGCCGCGAGTTGCGCGACAAGAGAGCGAAGAAGCTCTCTTCGATTTCGCCCATGCTGCCGCTGGGGAGCGCGAGGATCGTCTCGCGACCGAGGAAGTACGTCGCGTCCTCGACGTGCGCCTCGAGACCGTTGGCGACCGCCTCGCGCAGCAGCGCCGGCACGTCGGGCGTATCCATGAAGCCGTACGTTCCGATGACGCGGTGGAGCCCTCCGCCCAGCGCGGCCACTTTCGTTCGCTGCCCTTCCGGCACGTAGGGGACGCGCGCGGTCGTGATGGTCACGATGACGAGCGTCTCGTGCAGCACGCGCAGGCGCTCGACGTGATGCACGAGCGTCGGCGGGACGCCTTCGGCATGCGAAGCCATGACGACGGCGGTGCCCTTCACGCGGTAGTCCACGTGCGGGCTCGTGCCGGAAGGTGGCGCGTAACCGCCGAGACAGAGCTCCTGGAGGAACTCGTCCACGGGCTTCGTCTTGCGGGCGAGGGCGTCGCTCAACATGCGCCGGCCGCGCCGCCACACCACCATCGTCGTGAAGAACGCCGCGCCGATCAGGACGGGCACGTAGCCGCCATGGAAGAACTTCAGCACGTTCGCGAAGAAGAACGGCAGGTCGAGGGCCAGGAAGAACACGAGCAGCGGCACCGCACGGAGACGCGACCAACCCCACTTCGTGCGAACGACGACGTAGAAGACGATGGAGGTGATCGCCATCGTCCCGGTGACCGCGAGACCGTACGCGGCCGCGAGCTTCGACGACTCTTCGAAGGTGACGACGAGGAAGAGGCACGCGAGCGCGAGCGTCCAATTGATGCGTGGCACGTAGATCTGCCCTTCGGCATGACCCGACGTGTGCTTCACGCCGACGCGAGGGAAGAAGCCGAGCTGCACCGCCTGATGCGTGAGCGAGAACGCGCCGCTGATCAGCGCCTGCGACGCGATGATCGTCGCCGCCGTCGCGAGCGCCACCAGACCGTACGTGGGCAGTCCCCGCGGTACCATCGCGAAGAACGGATTCGCGCCCGCCTCCGGGTGCGCGAGAACGATGGCGCCCATGCCGAAGTACGCGAGAAGGAGAGAAGGGAAGACGAGCGCGAGCCACGCGACCCGAATCGGGCGCGCGCCGAAGTGGCCCATGTCTGCATAGAGCGCCTCGCCGCCCGTGATCGCGAGGACGACCGACCCGAGCACGGTGACGCCGTGCAGCTTGTGATCGGCGAAGAACGCAATGGCGTGCCGCGGATCGACCGCGGCGAACACCGACAGGTTCTTCGACAGGTGGTAGAGCCCGAGGCCCGAGAGGGTGACGAACCACGCGACCATCACCGGGCCGAAGAGGCGGCCGACCGTCTCCGTGCCGTTCCGCTGGATCGCGAAGAGGCCGAGCAGGATCGCGCACGTGATCGGCACGACGTAACTCTTCAGCGCCGGCGCCTCGGTGCCGAGGCCTTCGACGGCCGAGAGCACGCTGATCGCGGGCGTGATCATGCCGTCGCCATAGAGCAGCGCGGCTCCGACGATGACGAGGAGCGCGATGGCGCCGATCGAGCGGCCTTTGCCGCGCATGCGCTCCGGCGCGAGCGCGAGGAGCGCGAAGATGCCGCCCTCGCCCTGGTTGTCCGCGCGCATGACGAAGCACAGGTACTTCACCGTCACGACCAGCGTGAGCGACCACACGATGAGCGACAGCACGCCAAGCACGTTCGCGGGCGATGGCTCGACGCCGTGCTCTCCGCTGATGCACTCCTTGAACGCGTAGAGCGGGCTCGTGCCGATGTCGCCGAACACGATCCCGACGGCGCCGAGCGTCAGCCCGACGATCCCGGACGTCGCATGACCGTGGCCCGCGTGCGCATCCGCGGCGGCCTGGGCGTGACGCACCGTGCGCGGTGCGTCGTTCCGCCCGCCTTCGCGAGCGGCGGGCGAAGAATCAGGGGCAGCATTGCTCATCGGCGCGTTCTGCGGGGCACTCTACTACGCGATTCGCGGGGAACACGGCCGAGATGTGTCCGTTTCCTGACCGTTCCATGACAAGGCGCTTCCTACAGTGCAAGGGCATGAAGAAGCGTGAACTCGGCTGGATCGTCAGCCTCCCATTCTACGGCGTGCATGTCGCCGCAGTCGTTGGCGTCGCACTCCTCGGGTTCTCGTGGAAGGGTCTCGCTCTCGCCGTCGCGCTCTACTACGTGCGCATGTTCGGCGTGACCGGCGGCTACCACCGCTACTTCTCGCATCGCACGTACCGCACGAGCCGCGCGTTCCAGTTCTTCCTCGCCGTGCTCGCGCAGTCGAGCTTGCAGAAGGGCGCACTCTGGTGGGCGGCGCATCACCGGGTGCATCACAAGTTCTCGGACGGCCCGGAAGACCCGCACTCGTTCCGCGAGAAGGGCCTCTGGTACTCGCACGTCGGTTGGATCCTCTCCCGTGACACGGAAGAGACCGACTACAAGCAGATCCCCGATCTCGCGCGGTACCCCGAGCTTCGCTGGCTGAACAAGTACCACGTCGTTCCCGGCGTCGCGCTCGCGGTGGGCCTCTTCCTCGTCGGCAGCTGGCCTGCGCTCGTCTGGGGCTTCCTCGTTTCGACCGTCGCGCTGTGGCACGGCACCTTCACGATCAACTCGCTCTCGCACTGGTGGGGCAAGCGCCGCTACGAGACGACGGACGACAGCAAGAACAACCCCGTGCTCGCCATCGTCACGATGGGCGAGGGCTGGCACAACAACCACCACTACTACGCGCGCTCGTGCCGCCAGGGCTTCTTCTGGTGGGAGATCGACCTCACCTACTACGTGCTGAAGGCGCTCTCGTTCGTCGGCATCGTCTGGGACATCCACGTTCCGAGCGAGAAGGTGAAGGCCGGTCAGCTCGACGTGAAGACGCCGGTGCGGAAGCGCCCGAAGGCGGAAGACGACGCGGCGCAGCCGGCGCTGCCGGGTCTGTCGCTCCCCGGCGTCGTCGCGGTCGAAGGCGCCTCGGCGGCCGCCGAGTAACTCGGCGCGCTTCCGCGCGCGCGACGCATCACGTAGTCGAGCACGAGGTACGTTGCTCCGCAGAGGCGGACGACGTGCCTCGCTCGCATTTCGGCGTCCGGCTCGAACCACACGTCGATGCGCTCTCGCGTCGTCGGCGAAGTGGCGAATGGCCGGGTGCACTCTTCGCGAATCGACCGTGCACGACGACCGCGACGCGGCGACGTTCGGCGCCGCTCAGTCGTCTCCGCGGCGCGGCGCGCGGCGGTTGGCCTTCTTCGTGGCGAGCTTCTTCTTGCCTTCGACGCGGCGCTTCTTCGCCGTCTTCGACGGCTTCGTGGGCTTCCGCACCTTGGGGACGACGAGCGCCTTCTGAACGAGCTCTTTCAGCTTCTCGCGCGCATCGGCGAGGTTCTTCGCCTGGTCACGCGTCTTCTGGCTCGTCACGAGGATGCGCCCTTCCGCATCGAGCGTGTTCTTCGCGAGCGCCCGGAGGCGTGCCTTCGCCGGCTCCGGGAGGGCGACGGTGCCCTCGAAGTCGAACGAGAGCTCGATCTTCGACGACACCTTGTTCACGTTCTGCCCGCCCGGGCCGGACGCGCGCACCGCCGTCCACTCGAGATCGTGTCCGGGCAGCGTGACCTTCTCACTGATGACGAGCGGCGTGCTCATGGCGCAAGCCGGAAGCTCGCACCATCTGCCCGAATCGGCAAGTGATCTCCCGCCGACGCGACGACCATTCGCGTCGCGCCCGCAGCCCCGAAAGGCAGGAGGAGAAGGCCGAAGCCCGGCACGACCAGCAGCGCGGCGGCCGCGACGCCGAAGCCGAGAACGGCCGCGGCGTTCGCGCGCATGAACGCGAGGCGCTCACGCACGCCGAGCCCGCGGACGGACAGCGGGTAATCGAGGAGGTCGTACGCGGCGAGCACGCCCGTGACGACGAACTTGAGCGGTACGGTCACGACCGCGGCAGGCGGGACGAGGAACGTCACCAGCGAGAGCCCCGCGAGGAGGGGGAGGCCAACCGCGAGCGCGGTCAGGCTGACGCGGAGCGAGCGCAGCGCCCCGGCGAAGAACGAGCCGCTCGGCCACGTGCGCCCGCCGAGCGCGACCTCCTGCTTGCGTGCGAGCTCCTCGAGGGCGAACCCGGAGAGGGGCTGGGCGAGCGACGCCGCGACGACGAACGCGACGACGAGGCCGACGAGCCAGAGCACGATGCGCAAGAGCCAGAGCGACGCGACCGCCCACGCGCCCTCGCCCGCGTGCACGACGAAACGCTCCAGCAGCTCGCTCCCTCCCCAGATGGCGAGCGCGCCGGCTCCCGCGAAGAGGACGGCGGCCATCAGCACGGGAACCGCGGCCCAACCCCACGCCGACGGCGTGGCGACGACGAAGCCGGCCCCGCCGAAGAAGGCGCGGACTCCTCCGAAGAACCCGATCGCGGCGCGCACGGGAGCGGGACGAGGACGAGGAGCGCCGGGCATGCCGACTCGCACGGTAATCACGTCCGCACGCCTGGGAAGCCCCGTATCGCGAGCGGGTTCGCTACCATGGGGGCCGATGCGCGCCCGTACATGGCAAGGACTCGTGCTCGCGCTCGCTCTCGGCGTCGGTGATTCCGCCTGCCGCGACGCTTCGTCGAGCGCCGCGCCGGGGGAGGTGAGGTGGCTCGATGGCGGCGGCGCGGAGCTCGCGATCGGCAGCGCGACCGTCGCGCTTCCACCCGGCGAGCTCGCCGCGCAGGCGCGTCCGAAGGTGAATCACGACGAGGCCGGTAAGCGCTACGCCTTAACCACCGCGACGGGAGAGGCGCGCACGGCGTACGTCGTCGGCGGCAACGTCTATCTCGGGCCGATGTCGAAGAGCAGCGACGCGAAGTCCGCGCCGGACACGACGTCGGCGCTCGGCGCGCTGTTCGCGAACGCCGGCGACCGCAGCGCTCAGCTCGTCGCCGATGTCGGCAAGGACATGGGCGAGGCAGGCGTCGTGCGTCTCCTCGTCGACGGCGCGGCGAGCCCGCGGCGCGAGTGGGACGACGCGTACGCCAAGCTGCCGGAGGGCCGCGCCGCAGAGGTGCGTGCCGGGCTCGCTCCTCTCCTCGAGCGCGGACGGCCGACGGCAGGTCTGCGTCGCGCGGTTGCGCTCCTTCCGCTGAAAGACGCGGCGCTCCTCGCGGGTCGCGTTCGCGAGCTGCTCGAGCCCGTACGCGAGCCGCGCGCCGCGGCGGTGATGCTGCGCGCGGTGACCGCGATCGACAAAGCGCAGGGGGCCGCGCTCGGCTGCGAGGTCGTCTCCAAGATGCCCTTCGACAAGAACCTCGCCGGCGATCCGCCGGAGGTGTTCGACCACGCCGGGCGCGAGGCGCTCGTGGAGGCGGCGACGCTCGCGGTGGCCGCGGCAGGCCTCGATTGCCCGAAGGTGCAGGCCGCGCTCGGCGACGACGTGTGCGTCCCGACGTTCCGCTGCGGACCGAACGGACCGCTCGACGGGTCGGGCGAATCGAAGCAGGACGAGCCGCTCTGCACGAAGGCGGACATCGACGCGCAGATCACGCGGGAGCTCGCGCGTACGGCCGCGGACGTGCTCACTTCCGCGCGCGGCACGCGGAAGGAGCTCTTTGCCTACGGCGCGCTGCTCGCGACGGACAAGCTCCCGCCTGCGTTCGCGATCGCGCACGGTCGCCGCCGGTATGCGGTCGTCCAGCCGAAGGAGCCCGCGTGCGATACCGGCATGAGCCCGGGCACGAGCTGCCATTGCGACGAGGCGATGCTTCGCGATCAGGCGTGTCGCCACCAGGAAGCGAAGGCAGTGAGCGTCGGGATCTGCAAGTTCGAGATCGACGACAAGACGAAGAAGCTCACGAACGTCGTCGCCGCGCTGCCGCCTTAGCGGCCGCCGGCGGCTTGGCTCCTTCGGCAGGCGTCGCGGCCGCCGGGGCCTGGGCGGGCGCCGCTTCCGGCGGGAGCGACTTCGCGCGCTCCTTCTTCGCTTCGAGATCGTCGAGCGTCTTCGGCCAGTCACCGCGCATGAGGCGCGAGAGCGAGCGGTCCGCGAGGAGCTTCCCGTCGGTCTGACACGCCGGGCAGTAGTTCATCTCGTTGTCGGCGTAGCGGATGCGCTGCACGCGTGTCGCGCAGCGCGGGCACGGCTTGCCGTACTTGCCGTGCACGGCCATGTCCGGTTGGAAGGCGGTGACGTTCTCCGGGAAGTCGCCCGCGCGTTCGCGGAGCCGGTCGGTCCACGTCGTCAGCACTTCTTTGATCGACGCATGCACGCGCGCGATCTCCTCGTCGGTCATCCGTGACGTGAGCTTCACCGGCGACATCTGCGCGTGGTGCAGGATCTCGTCGGAGTACGCATTGCCGATCCCGCTGAAGAGGTGCGGGTCGGTGAGCGCGCGCTTCAGCGTGTGGTTCTCGCTGCGGAGCCGCTCGGTGAACGCCTCCGTCGTCGCCTCGAGGACCTCGAGCCCGTCCGGCGCGAGCGCGGCGAGCGCGGCGTCACCCGCCACGAGATTGATGCTCGCGCGCTTCTTCGTGCTCGCCTCGGTGAGGAGGAGCGTCCCGGCCGCGGGCTCCTTCGCCTTGGCGGTGTTGCTCGCCTCGCCGAAGTCGAACGCGGCGAGGCCGATCCTGCCGGGCACACCTGCGCCGACGGGCTTCCAGCGGAAGCGCCCCGCCACCATGAGGTGAATCACGAGGTGGAGCGCCTGCTCGTTCTTGTCCTTCTTGTCTGCCTTCGCGAACGTGAAGACGATCCGTTTGCCGAGCCGCGACACGCGCTCGACGACGCGTCCGAACACCGCCGTGATCGGAGGCGTCACCGAGCGCAGCACGAACGGGCTCGCGAACCGGATCTTCTCGAGCGGGTGCCCGACGGTGCGGCGCTCGAGATGCTCGACGTAGACGTTGACGTCCGGGAGCTCCGGCATGGGCACCGACTGTAGCAGACCCGTTCGCGCTCAACGGCGGCTACGGCGGCGCGCGAAGGCGACTCCGGCAATCGCGGCCGCCGCGGCGAGCGCCCAGCTTCCGAAGGCGGTGTGCCGCTTCGGCGCGCTCAGGCATCCGTCGCGCTCGCTCACGCGCGTCTCGTCGGCGAAGGCGGTCGTGAAGTGCACGTTCGTCACGGGCGTCTGCTCGGGCGCGGCCTCGAGCCGAAGGTCACCCGCGCCGAGCGCGTTCGCGGGGAGCGAGGCGCGCAGACGCGTCACCCAGACGTCTTGCGGGTGGAGCCCGCCGGTCGCGACGTCGAGGTCGTCCATCGTGAGGCACGCGCCGCCGCCGCTGCCGTTGGGCGGATGCGCGTCCGAGCCGGGGTCTTCCGTCGCGCCCGCGTCGTGGTCGCCCGCGTCGTGGTCGCCGGCATCGTGGTCGCCCGCATCGTGCTCACCCGCGTCGTGCTCACCCGCGTCGTGCTCTCCGGCGTCGTGCTGGTGGTCGCCCGCGTCCACGCGCGTGCCGGCATCATGCTCGCCGTCGTGGCCGCCGCCCGCGTCGTCGTCGCCGATGCCGGCGTCGCTCGTCGTGCGCGGGCACGGCGTGAACGGCGCGCTCGGGGAGCTGCCAGGCGACGAAGCGGGCGTGCGCCGCGCGAGCTCCGGCCGCCACGTCGCGTTCTTGCACTGCGCGAAGTACGCATCGGCGAGCCCGGGCGTGAACCCCGTGCTCCGTCCCGTCGAGACGTACCCGGGCGGCAGTCGATAGGGGAAGCGCGGGTCGCGCTCGGTGAACACCTGCGGCTTGTCCGCATACTCGACGACCCACGTGCGGCCGTCGGCGCGGCCCATCAGGTCGACAGTGAGCGCGTCGTAGTTCGAGCGGCTCTGGATGCGGTCCCAGGTGAGCGCCGATTCGTCGATCTCCGCGGACGGGAAGTTCTGCGGCCGGTAGCGGCCCTCCGAGATCACGTACAGCGTGAGGCCGACCCTTGCTCCCACGCCTGCGGCGACCATGCGGAGCGGCAGCGTCGGATCCGCGCCTTGCGTGACGACGCGCACGGGCTGCATCGAGCGCTCACCGCAGTCCGGCCGGAGCCGCAGCGCGATGAAGTCGAAGCCCTCGGCGACGTACGCGTCGATGACCGGCTCCACGGCAGGCGGGATCGCGTAGTCGTGATCCTTGAGCCATGCGCGAAGCGCTTGCGTGTCCGTCGCGCGCAGGGTCACGGTCTCGTACGGGCCGACCACGGACTGCGAGAGGACCTGCACTTCGCCGGCGCCCGGGGCAGCTTCGGCGGACGTCGACGTCGTGCTCGCGCACCCGGTCAGCCCGCATCCGAAGTTGCCACCGAACGTCGGCGGCGGAACGACGACCGGTTGCGTGCTCGCATCGAGCGCGGCGAACCACTCGTCGCTCGAGAGCTCGAGGCGCGCACCGGCACGCACGGGGAGCACCCACGCGAAGTCTGCGGGATCGCCGCTGTAGCGGATCTGGTCCCACAGCACGGTCTGCTGCGGAGAGATCGAGAGGGCCATGCGGTGGTCGGTGACCACGGTGAACTGCGTCGGCGGAGCGAAGCATCCGCCGCACGCTTCGGCGCGGCCCGGATCGAGCAGAGCGATCGCGACGGCGACCCCCAACGCACACGAAAAGCCTAGTTTCATCGCGACCTCACGAAGAAAGTTGTCGTGCGGAGCGCATCGCAACGCGCGTGCCGCCATGTGCCAGCCGCGACGCGGACGCCGTGCGTGCGAGAAAACACGACCGCAGCGAGGGTCGCCCCGCCGGGCGTCCGGACATCGCGAGCGTCGTCGCGACACGTCTGCCATACCGCGCTCGCGGCAGACGCGAACGCTCACGGGGGACGCCCGCTCGGGAGTAGAGTCGCCCGGGTGAAGGGCCCGTACGCGATAAGGCCGATGCAGAAGGGCGACTTGCCGGCGGCAGGACGCCTCGCCGGGAAGCTCGTGAGGATGCATCACGACTTCGACCCGAAGCGCTTCCTCCACCTCTCGAATCCCGAGGCGGGCTACGCGCGCTACTTCGCGGGTGAGCTGCGGAGTGACGACGTGATCCTGCTCGTCGCGGTGGACGCGTCGCTCGATGCGGCGGCCGATGGCGCCATCGTCGGCTACGCGTACGCACGCATGGAGCCCCGCAGCTACAACGAGCTGCTCGACGCGTGCGCGAAGCTCCACGACGTGTACGTCGACGAGCGCGTGCGCGGCAGCGGGGTGGGCGAGGCGCTCGTCCGCGAGGTCCTCCGGCGCGCCAAGGAGAAGGGGGCGCCGCGCGTCGTCCTCCTCACCGCCGTGCAGAACGAGAGCGCGCAGCGCCTCTTCGCGAAGGTCGGCTTCCGCACGACGATGCTCGAGATGACGGCCGAGCAGGGCGACTGACCGCGCGCAGCTTGAAGGTGTAAGGCCGCGCGGCGTGGTCGCCGCGTGGCCTCGCGTGTGTAAGGCCGCGCGGCTCGCTCGCGTTCATGGAGCACCTGCCCATGACGAAGCCCCGCCGCGTCCGGTCCTTCCGCTTCCCCGCCTCCTTTTTCGTCCTCGCCGCCACCGGCCTGCTCGTCGGCTGCGGTGCCGATGCGCGTGCGGGGGCGCCTCCGTCGTTCGCTCCGCACGCCGCCGAGGCCCGTGCGTCGATGGCACCTGCCGCCGCCGCGGAGGCGATGCCGATGCCCGCGTCGCAAGCGCCCGCGCAGCCCGCTCCTCCGCCGCCTGCTCCTGGCGCGGCGGTCGCTCACGCCTCGGACATGAAAGCGCCTCCGCCGAAGCCCGGCGACACGCGCTCCGCGAAGGGAGCAGGGCCCGCGACGCGCGCGCCGGTCATCATCTACCAGGGCGATCTCCGGATGGCCGCCGACGAGGACGCGATCGCGAAGACGATCGACCGCATCATCGACGTCGCCGAATCGCTCGGCGGTCACATCGCGGCGAGGAAGGACCAGAGCGTCCAGATCAAAGTGCCCTCGCCGAGCTTCCGTGAAGCGCTGACGAAGATCGACGCGCTCGGCGGCGTCTCCAATCGCTCGGTCACCGCCGACGACGTCTCGGAGGAGTTCCACGATCTCGAGGTGCGCCTCGCGAACCTCCGCGCGACGCGTACGCGCCTCCAGGAGTTCATGACGCGCGCCGCGAGCATCCAGGACATGCTCACCGTCGAGCGAGAGCTCGAGCGCGTCGCCCAGGAGATCGATCGGATCGAAGGACGCCTCGAGTTCCTGCGGACGCGCGCGGCGATGTCGGTCATCTCCGTCGCGCTCGTCCCGAAGCCGAAGATTGCCCCCGTCGTCGCGACGCCCGCTCCTCCGCCGCCCCCGCTGCGCGCCGCCGACCTCCCGATCCCGTGGGTCGAGCAGGTCGGTGTCGACCCGCTCCTGTCGCTGAAGAAGTGATCCCGTTCTCGAAAGCCAAAGCCATGAAGACCACCCGCCTCCACGTCCTCGCTGCCTTCGTCCTCGCGTGCGCCGCCGCAGGCTGTCACGGCGCTCGCCTCGAGACCCCGACCGGCTTCGCCACCCTCGACAGCGGCGACATGTACTCGTACCGCGCGACCAGCGCGAAGGGCGTCGTGCTCGCGACGCGCACGGAGCCGAACGACGTCGAAGCGAACACCGAGTTCTGGGCCGAGGCCCTCGACGCGAAGCTCCGCGACAAAGGCTACGTGAGCGAAGGCGCGCGCACGGTGAAGACCGCGAAGGGCCTCACCGGCACGCAGCTTCGCTACACGACCGCGAAGAACGGCCGCGAGCACCGCTACTGGGTGAGCGTGTTCGCGACGAAGAAGAAGGTTTTCGTCGTGGAAGCGGCGGGCGACAAAGAGCCGTTCGACAAGGCGGCAAAGACCGTCGAAGCGGCGGTCACCACGCTCGATGCGACGGAGTGAGCGCCTCGTCCACCTGCGCGGTCACTTCTTCTTGATGCGTACGAGCTCGACGCCTTCGGCCTCGACCGTCTCGTACGACACGGGCGCGCGCACGAGCGTCGCGCGGCCCGCATCGACGAACGCGAGCGTGATCGAGCTGTAACCCTTCTCGCCGAGCATCCATCGCGCCGTCGTCGGGGATGCGCCGTTCGGGACGTAGCCGGGCAACGCCTTGACGACGAAGCCGTTCCAGCGTTTCGCGTCGAGGTTCTTGAGCTCGCTCTTGTGCTTCGTCATCGCGCGCACGGCGACGAGCTCGCTTTTCTGCGCGTCCCAGCCGGCGAGGAACACGGCCACCGTAGGCTCTGCGCCGGTCGCGCCGAGGTTCACGCCGCCGACGATTCGCCGACCGAAGAGCACGTCGACGGGACGCGCCTCGCCGTTGACGGTGACGACCGGGCGCGCGCCCGTGCAGTCGACGCCGAGCGAGAGGAGCGAGCGCGTCTCCTTCTCCTTGCCCGTGGCGGGCGAGGTGACCGTCTCCGACGAGGCGGAGACGCTGACCGAAGCGCTTCCTCCGCCGCTCTGCGACGATGCCGTGGCGGCGCCGGGCTGCACGTTGCCGCGCGCGCGCGTCCACGAAGCGATGCCGGACGTGACGCTGTCGAGGTCGGAACCGGCGGCCGCCTTGCCGCCCTCGACGCGGCAGACCGGCGCGAGGTCGCCCTTCACGAGCGAGGCGAAGTCGTCTGCGGAGACGGGCGTCTCTTCGAGCTTCGATGCGTCTTTCGCCGCGGGCTTGTTCCCGTCGATGGCCGCGCGCTCCTTCGCGCCTGCATTGTCCGGCGACAGGTGCGTGCGCACCAGCTCGGGCGCGCAGCCGAGCGCCGAGACAGAGAGGCTGGCGAGAAGCGCGAACGCGGACGTGCATCGCATGCGACGAGGATGACACGACGACGACGGCGCGCGCGTGCGGGAATCACCGCCGCGGCGCGTCAGTCCGTGGCGAACGTCGTCTCGAACGCGGACGTCTGCACGACCTTGTCTCCCGTCGCGAACGTGCGCTGGGGCTTCGCGACGGCGTCCATCACCGCGACGATCTCGCCGTACGGCATGTCGTTCGAGGCATGCACGACCGCACGATCGAACCGCCGGTCCGACGCGTCACGATGGGCGCCGCTCGTCCGCCATTCTTCGGCGACGCGCGCGGCGAGCGCAGGGAACGCGGCGCGCGACCCGGTACGCGCCTCGCGGGGAACCTCCACGCTGCGCACGGTGGTGGCGCCCTCTTTCCACGCGAGCACGAACTTGCTCGGGTCGTTCGAGAGCACGTGCAAGCGCGGCTCCGGCTTGCACGGCGACGAGGGCTCGCCCTCCGAGCAGGGGGGTGACTCGGTCGGGCCAGGCACGTTCGCGTTCGCATCGAGACGCGACGACTGCACCCAAACTGCGGTGATCAGCAGGAACGAGATCGTCACCATCAGGAGATCGATCATCGGGATCATGTTGATCTCGGTGTCGAGCGCCTTCCGTCCTCCGCCGCCTGCCCCGCCGACGTTCACGCCGCCCATGGTTCATCGCCTCCGGTGAGTGGTCTGGAGGCGCAAGACCGCGGCGCGCAGTCGAAGTTCCCTCGTCACCGAAGATGCAGCAGAGGCGCACAAATGCAGTCGAGCCCGCCTCCTCGGAAAGGAGAGCGGGCTCGGTGCTTCGGTGAGCGGCTTCGCTCACCGCGCGGGCATCACTTTGCCATCGGCATCGACATCATCATCGGCATGCCGCCGCACATCATCATCATCGGCGCACCCATGGCCATCATGTTGTTCATGGCCTCGAAGCGCTCCTGCATGCGCGGCATCATCGACGCGTCGGTCGGCATCATCTTCATCGTCATGCCGTCCTTCGTCATCTCGCAGGACATCTTGCACATCATCGGCATCATCATGCCGGGCATCATGCCGTTCATCATCGGCATCATCATGCCGGGCATCATGCCGTTCATCATCGGCATCATGTTCATGCCGGGCATCATGCCGTTCATCATCGGCATCATGTTCATGCCAGGCATCATGCCCATCATGCCGTTCATCATCGGCATCATGCCCATCATGCCGTTCATCATCGGCATCATGGACGGCATCGCGCTCATGCCCGGCATCCCGTTCATGGACCCGTTCATCGGCATCGCGTTCTGGCCCATCATCCCGTTCATCATCGGCATCGCGTTCATGGTGCTTTCCTCCATCGGCTCTCCCGAGCTCCAGGCGCGCACCCTACTCGCGCGCGTTCGCGCGGTTCTAGAGTCGCTCCGCCGCACTCCGTCGTTTCCTCTGCCGTAACGGATGCGCGTCCGGTCGAGCGCGCCTCGCGGGCGTCACCGCGTGGCGTGGGCGTGACGATCGAGCCACAGCAGCGCCTCGATCGTGCCGGCTTCCTGCAGCCAAGGCTGATCGTGCGGCCCAGGGACGACGCGGTAGGTCGCCGCGAGACCCTTCGCCGCGAACGCCTTGGCGAGGGCCTCGCTCGCGTGGCGCCAGTGGTCTTGCGTGCTCGTGAGGAGGAGCATCGGGCGGCGCTCGCCATTCCAGCCCGCGGCGATCTTCTCGGCGTAGCGGGGCGCCGCGAAATCTCCGATCGCGGTCTGCACGCCGGCCCACCCACCGAACACGTCGGGCGCGCGCGTCAGCACCTCGAGCGAGACGTAGCCACCGAGCGACACGCCGCAGAGGAGCGTGCGCGCGGGGTCTTCGTGCGCGGGCGTTTCGCGTCGCGTGCGCGGCAGGACCGACGTGCGGATCCATCGCGCGTAGGCGTCGAGCTCCGCCGGCCCTTTCGGGTTCGGCATGAAGGGGCACACCATCACGAAGCCTCGGAACGGTTGCGCTTCGAGCTCGGCGTTCACTTCGGCGAGCCGCTCGTCCGTCCACTCGCCGCGCTTGCTCGTGCGCGCGAGCGGCGCGCGCTTCATGCGCTGCCAGGCGCTGCCGAGGCCGTAGCGTTCGACCCAGGCGTAGGCGCCGGCCCGCTCGTTCGTCGTCTCGCCGAGCCCGTGGAGGAACACGACGACGGGCAGCTTCCGTCCGGCATCGACGTACTTGGGCGTGACGACCACGAACCGCCGGCCGTCCTCGACGAGATCGAGAAGGACGAGGTTCCGAAGATCGGCTTCGAGAGCGGAGAGCTCCGGGCCGGCGCCCTCACCGCGAGCCTGCCGCGTCAAGAGGAGAGCGCCCGCGCCCGTCAGAAGCTCTCTGCGGCGGAGACGACGAATAAATTTGCGCGTCGGCCGATGACAGGTCATTTCACGGCACCCCGTCGGGTGGTGTGGGCCCGATCCGTATACCTCGTACCTAGTACCGCGCGCCGCGCGGCGGGTACAGCGTTCGGATCCGGTAACTCGGCGGAACCCAAGGGAGAAGGAGTCGTCCTCAGATGCGCCATGGCCTGACCTACGTAGCGCCCCTCGTCCTCGCCGCCGGCGGCGTCGCCCTCCTGATGGGCGCATGCAGCAGCTCGAACACCCGCAACACGTTCGAGATCGAGAACAAGGAAGACGCCGGCGCCTTCGAGGGCGGCACGCAGTTCACGCCGGGGGCGACGCCGTGCGCGGGCCTCGAGTGCAAGCGCGTCGACTGCAAGGGCGGGCCGACGACGAGCATCACGGGCAAGGTCTACGATCCGGCGGGCGCGAACCCGCTCTACAACGTGATGGTCTACATCCCGGGCGGCCCGAACGGCGAGGCGGAGCTGCCGCCGATCCCCGAAGGCGTCCAGTGCGAGACGTGCGCGAGCGTGGCGATCGACCCGTTCATCAGCACGCTGACGAACACGAAGGGCGAGTTCACGCTCGAGAACGTCCCCGTCGACAAAGACATCCCGATCGTCATCCAGGTCGGCAAGTGGCGCCGCAAGCTGAAGTTCAGCGTCACGAAGCAGTGCGAAGAGAACAAGGTCCCGGACCGCGAGTTCCGCCTGCCGAAGAACGGCACCGAAGGTGACATGCCGCAGATCGCGGTGACCGCCGGCGGCTACGACGCGCTCGAGTGCCTCCTTCGAGGCATCGGCATCGACGACAGCGAGTTCGTCCCCGGTCACGGCGGCACGGGCCACGTCCACGTCTTCAAGGGCGAGGGCGGCGAAGGCGTTCCGGGCTCCCCGCCGGCGGGCGGCGACGCGGCGAACCCGTTCGGCGGCGAGCTGTGGAACGACGTCGAGAAGATGAAGCCCTACGACATGGTGCTTCTCTCCTGCGAAGGCACCGAGGCGAACGAGAACAAGGGCGGCGCGGTCGGCCGGCCCGGCGCGCGCCAGGCGATGTGGGACTACGCGAACCTCGGCGGCCGCATCTTCGCGACGCACTACCACTACACGTGGTTCAAGAACTCGCCCCAGGGTGACTGGCAGCAGATCGCGAACTGGACGGGCGGCAGCGGCTCCGGCGGCCTGCACGACGTCGACACGAGCTTCCCGAAGGGCGACGCGCTCGCCGACTGGCTCGTGACGGTCAACGCGTCGACGACCAAGGGCAAGATTCAGCTGACCGACGTGACGTACTCGCTGTCGACGATTCGCGACCCGGCGCAGAGCTGGATCAAGAGCAGCAGCCAGGTGCGGTACTTCTCGTTCAACGCGCCGACGGCGGCTCCCGCCGAGCAGCAGTGCGGGCGTGCGGTCTACAGCGATCTCCACGTCTCCGGCGCCTCGGCAGGTGGCAACACGTTCCCGGACGGTTGCCCGGCGCCCGGCGGACTCTCGGCGCAGCAGAAGGCGCTCGAGTTCATGTTCTTCGACCTCTCGGGTTGCGTGCAGGCGGACGACACCCCGCCCCAGCCCCCGAAGTGACCTGGCCGCGCGCGTGAGAGCGCGCGTGGGACGTGCTCACGGGCTGCTCGCGCTTCCGTGCGGCGGCCCGTGCTGCTTTGTGGGCGGCGCGGCTGGCGGCTCGCGGCGCGAGCGGGTGCGCGTCAGAAGCACGTCGTGATTTCGTAGCCCGAGACCGTCTTCTTCGCGCAGCTCGCGCACGTGATGTTCGCGAGGTCTTGCGTCCCGCCGAACGTGGTGTCGAACGGCGCGTGGAGCACGTTGCCCTCGCACGAGCAGTACGTGACGGAGATGCTGGTGTAGCCGTTGCCGGTGAACTTCGTGCCGTTCCAGAAATCGTTCGGCTCCGTGTCGACGCAGTAGGCCTTCGGCGTGAGGCAGAGGCCCTTCTGACAAGCCTGGACGCTCGCGCCGCACGCGCTGCCGTCCGCGCGCGCGGTGTGTCGGCAGACGCCGGACGTGCACGCGTCGTCGGTGCACAGGTTGCCGTCGTCGCACGCGGGGTCGCCGCAATCGAGCGTGCCTCCACATCCATCGGGCAGCGTCCCGCAGGTCTTGCCCTTCGCTTCGCACGTGGTCGGCACGCAGCCGGGGGATGCGTCCTTGCGGCCGGTCGTGCCGCCGTCGTTCGCGGCGGGAGCGCCCGGCGCGTCGGGGCCGGAGGACGGCGCCTCCTCGGAGGAGCCGTCCTCCGCGGCGGGATCCCCGAGCGTGGACGCGGGGGCGGGCTTCGAGGACGGCACGAACGTGGTGGTGGTGCAGGCGACGACCAAAATGCCGAGCGCCGCGAGAAGCAAGGAAGGAAGAGGCCGAGTCATGCTCCCCAGAGCCCGCGTCGCGGCGCGTGTCGCGAGATTTCTTGGGGGCCGCGGAGCGTGGCCGGCACGTCGGCTGGCTCGGCGCCTCGTCGTCGCTCACGCACGCGCTGCCCATCGCGCTTGCGCGACACCGGCCGCTGCAGCACGACGCGATGTTGTCGGCGCACGGCTGGCCATCGGCCCGGCAGCCCGCCGCACCGCGAGCGTTGCGATACTTCCGAATCGCTGCATGAGATGCGAGCCTCCGCGGAAGCGTACGGTACGGCGACCGCCAGGCGCGTATCCTCGACAAAGGATGCTGCATCGTCGCGAGACCTCTCGGGCCGCCCGTGTGCTCGCGGCCGCGTGCGCGACTGTCGCCTTATTCATAGTGTCGCTGCCAGGCTGCGGACGATGCTCGGACGCGCCGGACGAGGACGACCTGCCCATCGTGAAGTGCGCGCCGGTGCCCGCCGGGGAGGGCGGCTGCCGTGGGCTACCGGGCAATGACCCCGGGCCGCAGGACGTGTTCTATCCCGAGCGCTGCGTCGTCGACGTGGCGACCGACATAGGCGCGTGCGGCTATGCGGAGTTCTCCTGCCAGCGCACGGACTACGAAGGCACGCGCACGTACTGGTGGGCGACCTACCGCTGAGTCCGATATGCCCGTCTGCGCCGCGTCGCTCGACCTCCGCGCGCCTCCCGGCGTGAGGCGGATGCAAACGTAGGACGGGCGTCCAGCGAGCCACGCACTACCATCGAGAAAGGATGCAGCGACCTCGCGAGATCTCTCCTTCCGTCCGCTGCGCCGTGGTCGCCCTCGCGACTGTCGCCGTATTCATGCTGTCGCTTCCCGCCTGCGGCCGATGCTCGGACGCGCCGGACGAGGACGACCTGCCCATCGTGAAATGCGCGCCGGTCGCGCCAGGGGAAGGCGGCTGCCGCGGGCTGCCGGGAAATCACCCCGGGCCGCAGGACGTGTTCTATCCCGAGCGCTGCGCCGTCGACGCGGCGACCGACATCGCCGCGTGCGGGTATGCGGAGTTCTTCTGTCCCGACGACTCCGAAGGCACGCGCACGTACTATTGGGGGACCTACCTCTGAGCTCAGCATCGCGTCTTCTCGGCGTGGCGCGATCTCCGCGCGCCTGCCTGCGTGAGTCGAACGCGAGCACGCCGCACTCGCACGCGCGCGGCGCCGCCCCCCCACCCCCATCACGCCTGATCGGCGCTCGTCCTCGGGGCGCCGCGCGTCGCGACGCCGTACACGACCATCAAGAGCGCGCACACGACGCCGAGGCCGGCGTACAGCGACCAGATCGTGAACGGGTCGCGTGCGCCCGTCGCCGGGATGTACTTCGCGATGAGCGGGCCGGAGAGATGGCCCGCGGCCCACGCGCCGATCGCGAACGGCACGAAGGCCATGCCCATGTACATGCCCGCCTTGCCCTTGGGCGCGAAGCTCGCGATGTAGTCGTAGAAGCGCGGCGAGAACGTCATCTCGGCGAACGCGAAGATCGCGCCCGAGAGGCACGCACCGATCAGCGTCGGCACGCTGCCCATCACGAACATCGAGAGCGCGCCGACGAGCACGCCGAACGTCATCGCCTTCACGGGATGCACGTGCTTGAGGAGCTTCGTGATCTTTCCCTGAAAGATGGCGATGAGCGCCGGGTTCACGAGCGTGATGATCTCGAGCGGCGCCTTCTCGTCGATGTGACGCGTCACGTACTTCGGGAACGTCATGTAGAACTGCTCGGCCATGAAGTAGAAGCCGGCGAAGATGACGAGGAACGCCGCGAAGCGCACGTTGCGGAGCGCCGCGCCGTAGCCGCGGAGCAGGTCGGCGAGCGCGGGCCCTTTCGGCGCCTCCTTCGCGTCTTCCGGCTCCTTGTACGCGAAGATGGCGAGGAGCAGCGCGCCGAGGCTCGCGATCACCGACGTAGCGGCGACGAACCGGAGCGCGACGAGCCGGCGCACGCCGTACGCGAGCGTCTTTCCGACGACGCTGCCCGCGTTGATCATCCGATAGAAGATGGCGAAGCCCTCGGTCTGCCGTCCCGGCGGGCTCGTGCGAACGACGGTGCCGGAGATGACCGGCTTCAAGAACCCACCCGACACGGCGGCGAGCATCAGCGCGCCGATCGCCGCGCGCTTCGTCGGAAACGCGAGGAGGCAGCCGTACGCGGTCGCATAGCCCACGAAGGCGATGATGAGGCTCTTCTTGAAGCTGATCTTGTCGGCGATCGCACCGCACGGAATCGGTGCCATCGACCCGACGAAGCGGAAGTTCCCGAGCCACGCGCCGACCTCGATGTCGGTCATCTTCACGACGTTCGTGAGATAGATCGAGAGGCCGATGTAGAGCCCGTAATGCGCGAGGCGCTCGAGGAGCTCGATCGCGTTCGCCACGTAGAACGTCCGCGGGAACGGCTCCGGCGTGGGCTCACCCGTCGCGCCGAGCGCTCCTGCCGTCGCGGTCTCCTTCGCAGTCATCGAAGCCATCCTTCGTCCAAGGCGAGCTCGAGGAGCTCGGAGGGAATCGCCGGGTCGTCTTTGTCGACGACCACGAACGCACGCGAAGCGGCGCGCGCATCGAATGCGAGGCCCTCCGCCTTGTCGAGCAGCGGCTCACCGCGTTCGTCGCGGACCATGGCGAGCTCCGCGCGCCGTGCACCGTCGTCGAGCCGCCCGATCGCGACGCCGACGACGGGGCCATCCCGCGTCGCGTCCGGGCACGCCTCGGCGCACGCCAAGAACGCGCACCCGCCGCCGCCGGCGAGAGCCGCCGCGTCGGTGAACGTGAGGCGCGTTCCCGCCACCTCGCCGAGGTCCCAAGCCACGATGTCACGGAGCAGGGGAGCCGAAGCCTCGGCGCCGGCCGCGAGCGCACGCAGGTACGCGGCGAGCGAGGCGCGAGAGACCCGGGCGGTCGCGTCCACCGGCTCGACGCCGCCGAGCTTCGCCCCGTTTCCGCGGTTGAACAGCACGACGTCGTCGCCGCTCACCGCGACGCCTTCGATGTTCAGCTCGGAGCCGGAGAGCTCGCGCGCCGCACGCATCGCAGCGTAGAGCTCGCGCGCGTGGAGGACCTCGACGACCGGCGCGAGCTCGCGGGCCTTGCGTACGACCACGACGTGCTCGCGTGCGCTCGTCGACCCGGAGCCGAACGCAACGAGCAGATCGTCGTCGAGGGCGATCGCCGCCTCGAGATCGAGCTTTCGCTTCTTGTTCCCTCGCGTGTCGTCGAACAGGCGGACGCCGTCTTCCGAAGGGAGCGGAACGTCGCGAACGAGGCCGCTCGCGACGTCGACCACCGCGACGAAGCTCGCGTCGTCTTGCACGACCGCGAGGCGGCCCGACCCGAGGTCCACGAGGGCCGAGCCCGCACGCACGTGCGCGGGGCGGTCGACGCTGCGGTCGGCGCCTCGCGTGTAGAAGAGCGGCGTGCGTGCCGTGACGCGCGCACCGAGCGACGGCTCGACGCGGGCGCGCACGCGATCCCGAGGCATCATCCCCGCGACTCGTAGACCTTCATGGCCGGGAGCTCCAGCACCGTGAGGAAGCCGCCCTTGCCGCAGCCCGTGTCGATGACGACGACGTTCTCGCCGACCCACATGTCGAGCGGGTCTTCGGGAGTGAAGCTCGAGAGCTCCGGCGGGAGGTTCTCCGTCGCCGTGTGCCCGCAGACGACGCGCTTGCCGCGGTAGCCCTGGAAGAAGCGCATCGTGCGCACCCAGAGGAGCTGCGTCGGGTTGTCGGTCTCCGAAGGATGCAGCCACTTGCCGTCCTTCTCGACGAGACCGGCGTGCACGTAGATCGCGTGCTCGTCCTCGTAGAAGTAGGGGAGCGCGTTCATCCAGTCGACGACGTCGTCCGGGAGGAACATCCCGAGCTGCATCGTCTCGAGCTCTTCGCGCGAAGGGATCTCGCCCTCGCCGCACACTTCGCCGCGGTACGAGCGCAGCGTGGCGAGGCAGCCGTTCGCGATCGGGATCACGAACTCCGGCCAGCCGCCCGAGGCGACGCGGAGCCACCCGTCCTCGTGATTGCCACGGAGGCAGACGAGCTTGCCGGGCACCCGTTTCGGCAGCTCTTTGCGGATGAACTCCACGACCTGCGCGCTGTGCACGCCGCGATCGAGGTAGTCACCCATCAACACCATCGTGTCGGACACGTCGAGCCTCGGCAGCTTCGCGAGCGTCTTCTCGAGCGCGCGGAGGTCGCCGTGGATGTCGCCGACCGCGAACGTGCGGTTCGCCATGGGACGCGTAGGATACCCGCCGATGACGGTCACCGATAGCCGGGAAAACCCCACGCTCCGCGATTGGCTGCGTGAGGGTCCCTTCGCGCTCGCGATGTCTTCCGGCTTCTTCTCCTTCTTCGCGCACACGGGCTTTCTCACCGTGCTCGAAGACGAGGGCCTCCTGCCGCGGCGCGTGTCCGGCTCGAGCGCAGGCGCGCTGGTCACCGCGTCGTGGGCTTCCGGCGTCGACGCGCCGGTGCTCGCGCGCGAGCTCGACATCCTGCAGCGCGCCGACTTCTGGGATCCCGGCGTGGGTCCCGGGTTCCTCCGCGGCCGCCTCTTTCGCGAGCGCCTCGAGAGGCTCCTCCCGAACCGCGGCTTCGAGGCGTGCCGCGTGCCCGCGGCCATCTCGGTGTTCGACGTGCGCTCGCGCAGAACGCACGTCCTCGAGACCGGAGAAGTCACGGCAGCGATCCACGCTTCGTGCGCGGTGCCGGTGCTCTTTCATCCCGTCGTCATCGGCGGGAGGGCGTATCTCGACGGCGGCATCCTCGATCGCCCGGGCCTCGTCGGCATGCCGCGCACCGAGCCGCGCGTGCTCTTCCATCACATCGCGTCGAAGTCGAGGTGGCGGACGAAGCTCGAAGTGCCGCGCCGCGAAGGGATGGTCACCGTCGCTCTTCGCGACTTGCCGCGCTCCGGCCCGTTCCGGCTCGAGCACGGCCGGCGCGCATTCGTCGCCGCGCGCGAAGCAACGAAGCGCGCGCTCGATCGGCGGATTGACGGCGCCCTCGTGTTCGGCTGATCAGCCCTTCACCGCTTCGCGCACGACGCGTACGAGCCCGCCCCACGAAGGCTTCGCCTCGAATGCCACGAGCTTGCGTCCGAGCTCGCGAAGATTCTTGTGATCCGAGAACCAGGCGGGCGTCGGCCTGATTCGGAACGGCGCACGTACGACCGATTTCTCGGGATGGTCGAAGAGGAACGCGTTGTGGACCACGCCCGTGCCGGACTGGATGTCCTCCGCGGTGTGGCCCGGGTAGGCGCCCCACGTCGGCGTCACGAGACCGTAGATGAGGCCTGGCCACGCGTTGATCCCGATGCCGCCGTAGCGAAGATCGGTGACCGCGCGCGCGACCGCCGCCTCGTGCTCCTCCTCCGTCGCGGGGTGCACGAGGAGACAGCACGAGAGCGTGCCCCAGCAGCGCTCGTTCGCGAAGGCTACCGCGCGCTCGAGGAAGCGCGGCACGTTCGGTCCACCGGCATCGCGCTCGCGGCGCACGCCGCCCGCATCGTCGGCGAGGTCGAGCGAGACCTCCGCGACGACGCCGCACCACGCTTCGTTGGTGAGCGCATAGCCGCCCGCCTCCTCGGGCACGTCGGGGATGGCGGTCCACGGCACCACTTCGTCTTCTCGCGCGTCGGGCGGCGTCGCGCCGAGCACGAGCGCGTTCGGGTACTGCTCGAGGAACGCGCGATGCCGCGTGCACGCCCCGGGGTAGTAGGCCTTCCGCGCCGGTGTCTTCCGCAGCTCTTCGTGGAGCGCATCGAGGAACGCTTCGCGCTGCAGCCAGCCGCGCGCGGTGACGATCACCTTCGCCGCGTTGCAGTTGAAGCTCGCGTTCTGCGTGATCATCGAAGCGACGTGCCGCGCCTGGAAGCGAATGTCGGCGGTCGACCACGGGCCTGGCACCACGATGACCGGCGTCACGCAGCCGAGCTCCGCGCTGAACGGCTTGTCGTTCGCGCGCGCGCCGCTCTTCTTCTTTGCCGCGCGCTCCTCGGGCGCGCCGCCCCAAACGATCGCGTCGTACGTCTTGTCCGAGCCCGTCACGTGGAGTGAGCCAATCTTCGGATGCGAGGCCGCGTGCCCGCCGACCTCGGCGCCGCCAGTCACGATGGCGAGCACGCCGAAGTCGACGAGCGGACGCAGCGCATCGCCGAGCACGGGCGCGAGCGCCTCGTTCACCGGGTTCATCTTGAGGAGGACGACCTCGTTCTCGACGAAAAGCTTGTAGAATACATCCATCGGCGGAATCGACGAGACGTTCCCGCCGCCGAGCACGAGGCACACGCGCCCCTCGCCCTTCTTCGCCATTGCGCTGTCGTAGATCGCGCCCTGCGTCGCCGGCTTGCCCTTCTCGATCCACACGTCGGCGGTCACGCCGGTGAACATGAGCCGCTCCATGAGCGTGGCCGGATGCACGCGTGCGACGACGCGCCCGTCGGGTCGCGTGCGCATCGCGGGCGGCTTCCGGCGGCCGTTCGCGCGAAGAGCTTCGACGAGGAGCCGCGCGTTCCGCACCGTGGGGAGCACGCCAGCGACCCATTCTTCTCCCGCGAGCACCTCGTCGGCGGCGAGGCCCTTGATTCGGGCGCCTACCTCCGCCCAACGCTCGGACACGGCGACCGTCGCTGCGATGCACGCTTCGAGGAGCCGAATGCGTTCGGCGACGCTTACCGCGAGCCACGCGTCCTTCTTCGCGTGCAGGCGATCGATGGCGGCATCGACCTCGGCGAGAGGCGTCGGAGGCAAGGGCGGATGCGGATCGACGAACGGCATGAGGGCGACCACTGTAGCCTGCCTCGGGCATGTGGATCCTCGACGGCGCGATGGGGACCGAGCTCGCGGCCCGCGGCGTCGCGACGCCTGCGCCGGGCTGGAGCATGCATGCGCTCGTGGATGCGCCCGACGTCGTCGCGGCGATTCACGCCGACTACGCGCGAGCAGGCGCGGAGATCCACCGCGCGAACACCTTTCGCGTGCAGCCGCGCATCACCGCGGACTATCGCGGGCTGGCGAAGCGCGCGTGCGAGCTCGCGCGAAGCGGCGCCGGCAAGGGACGGCCGTCCGCCGCTCGCGTTCGCATCGCCGGATCGATGGCGCCCATCGAAGACTGCTACCGGCCCGACCTTTCGCCTCCGCCGGACGTCGCGCGGCGAGAGCACGCGGCGGTCGCGCAGGCGCTCGCCGATGCAGGCGTCGACATGATCGTCTGCGAGACGTTCCCGCACGCGGGCGAAGCGGCGATCGCCGTGCGCGAAGCGGCCAAGACCCGCCTCGAGGTCTGGGTCGCGCTCACCGCCGGTCCCAACGCGTCGCTGCTCACGCCGGCCGCGATGCACGATGCGGCGCGCGCGTGCGTGGGGGAGGGCGCCGCCGCGGTGCTCGTGTGCTGCGTCGCGGCCTCGAAGACGCTCGCCTTCGTCGAGCGCCTCGCCGCCGTCGGCGTCCCGTACGGCGCGTACGCGAATGCGGGCGCGAGCGAGGAAGAGCTCGGCTGGGGCGCCGACCCGAGCGTCGCCGCCGCGCGCTACGCAGACTTCGCGAGCACGTGGATCGATGCCGGCGCCACCCTCGTCGGCGCCTGCTGCGGAACGGGCCCGGCGCACGTCGCCGAGCTCGCGCGGCGCTTCAGCGGCGGGTGACGTCGGCGACCCACGCGTCGATGAGCTGACGAGCCATCGAGAGCGGGGGAGGGATCATCGGCAGCTCGTCGTGCCGGAACCAGCCCGCGTCCGCGATCTCGGCGGGATCAGCCACGATGTCTCCGCCCTTCCAGGTCGCGAAGAAGCCGACCATCAGCGAGTGGGGAAACGGCCAGCTCTGGCTGCCGAAGTAGCGCGCGTCTCCGACGTCGACGGAGACCTCCTCTTTCACCTCGCGAACGAGCGTCTCCTCGAGCGACTCGCCGGGCTCCGAGAACCCCGCGAGCGTCGAGTAGAAGGGCAGCGGGAAGCGCGAGCCGCGCGCGAGGAGCGCGAGATTGCCCTTGCGCACGAGCACGATGATCGCCGGCGCAATACGCGGGTACGCGCTCAGCGTGCACGAAGGGCAGCGCATCGCGCGCTCGCCGTCGACGCGCGCCGTCGGCGTGCCGCACCTTCCGCAGAAGCGATGCGTGTCCGCCCACTCGACGATCTGCGTCGCGCGGCCGGCGACGCCCCACACCTCGTCGCTGACCGCGCCGTGCAGCGCACGCAGCCCGAGCGCCTCGAAGGGCGGAGGCGCTTCTCCGCCGAGCGCGACCGCGAGCGCCTCGCGGCCGTCGAGCAAGCCGAGGTGGTGGACCTCTGCGCCGCCGAGGCCGAGCGCCTCGATGTCGGCGTCGCCCAGGATGCGTACGGCGCCTTCGTCGCGCCTCACCACGAGGCCGCGTCGATTCACCACGAAGTAGGTGCGCTCGGCGGGCGGCGAGGGCGGTCGCGCGACGCCGGGAACGAACGTCATCGAATCTCCGATGCTCGCCGGCGCGCGCGCGGGTCGCGATGGCGCGTCAAATGACTCCCGCAGCAGCCTTGTCGAGCCATTCGTCGATCGCGCGGAAGATCTCGCGATTGCCATCCTGGGCGTAGCCGGCGAGCCGACGCTCGCACTCGGGGACCGCCGCGACGAAGTCGTGCACCGTCTTCGCGTCGTCGAGCGACTCCGCGTGGCGGCCATACCCCTCGAGCTCGAGGTAGCGCGCGTTCAGCACCTGCTCGAACTGCCTCGCGAGCGGCACCGCGAGCATCGGCTTGTGGAGGTACACGGCTTCGCCCATCAAGGTGAAGCCGCCGCCTGCGATGACCGCCTTGCTCGAGGCGAGATCGTCGATGAACTTGTCCTCGCTGAACGGCTGGAAGCGGAGGTTGCCCTCGACCTGCTCGGAGGTGAGGCCGCGTTTCATGCCGTAGATGCGGCACTCGAGGCCCGTGTCGGCGAGCGCTTTGGCGAACGAGTCGTTCCCTTCGCCCGTCGTGTAGACGAGCAGGTGCTCACCCGTGCGCCGGTTCGCATCGAGGATCTCCGGCCGGAGGATCGGCGGGAAGAGCCGCGTCTTGTCCTTCCGCACGGCGGGACGAAAGAACGTGGTGATGAAGTACTCGTCGCAGAACGGAAGCTTGCTCTTGATGAACGCCTTCGTGAGCTGGAACTCGGTCTGGTGGCCCTCCACGATCGCTTCCGGCAACGTGCAGCGATTGATGATCTGCATGTTGTCGATCGAGAGGATCGGAAGGCGGTGCGTCTGCGCGTAGAGGTACGTCCACGACTCGAAGTCGCTGATCACCACCTCGGGCTTGAAGCTCGTGATGAGGTCGAAGTACGCGGCGATGTTCTTCGGAATGCCCGTGGCACCGGTGACGACGTTGGACCAGAGGGTCTTCGCGCGACGAACCCGGTTCTCCTCGTAGATCATGTGGAGCCCGTGGATGCGGTTCACGCCCTCGAAGCGCTTCGCGAGGAAGTCGACCGCGCGGCCGGACGCCATGATCTCGACGTCGTGCTCCTGCGCGACGAGGTGCTCCAGGATGACGCGCGAGCGCATCGCATGACCCATGCCTTCGCCGACGACGCCGTAAAGGATCTTCATGCTCTCGCCTCCCGCGCCGCCGAGTGTATTCCTTTTGCCGGGACCTTGGCACGAGCGCTCCGCATCTACAGCGAGACGTTGCCGTTCGAGGCGGTGACCGCGCCGGCGACGCTGCAGCTCCTCGCGCGGCATCCGTTCGAGCTCGTGCTCGCGGTTCGGCCTTGGCAGCTCGGCGAGCTGGCGGACGCCGCGCGCATCCTCCGCGACCACGGCGTCGCGCTCTCGGTGTGGCCGATGCTCCGCGACGAGGAGGGGCGCTGGGCGAGCGCGGAGAATGCCGCCTCGTTCGTGCGCCTCGTGCAGAGCACGCTCGACGTCCTCGCGAGCGCGGGCGCACCGCCGCGAGAGGTGCTGTTCGACCTCGAGCCGCCGTTCACGCATGCACGCACCCTCGCGTCCGAGGTCGCGGGCGAGCATCCGGGGCCTGGCCGCGTGCTGTCGCTCGGTGCGTCGCGTGTTCGTGCTCTCCTCGGCCGGCGTCGCTTCGATGCCGCGGAGCACACGCTCGCCGGCGCCGTGGCCGATGCGCACGCGCGCGGGCTGGCGACGTCGGCGGCGGTCTGGCCGCTCGTCGCGCTCGACCCTCCGGGCGCGCACGGGTGGCAGGCGCTCCTCGGCACGCCCGTCGACACGCTCGGCATCCAGCGCGTCAGCGTGATGATGTACAGCTCCATCCTCGAGGGTTGGTCACGCGGCGCGCTCGGCCGCGCGCACGCGCGAGAGCTCCTGGCGAAGGCGACGGACCGCACGCTTGCCCGCTGGGGCTCACGCGCCGGCATGTCGGTCGGCTGCGTGGGAACGGGCGCGTTCGAAGACGAGCCGGTGTATCGCCACCCCGGCGAGCTCGCGGAAGACGTCGCCGTCCTGCGCGCTCTCGGATGCGAGGACGTCTCGCTTTTCGATCTCGGCGGCGTGCTCGCGCGCCCTCCCGCGGAGGCGTGGCTCGATGCGTTCGCGGGTGCCGACGGTCGCGCCGCGAGCGTCCGCTCGACGTCGAAGAGAGTGACGGCGGCGCGCCACGTTGCGCGCATCGCTTCGCACGTCCTCGCGCGCGTCGCGCGTTGATGCCGCCGCCTCAGGGGCAGCGCGCGCGGAGGTACTCGACGCCGTCGTCGGTGCGGAGCGCGTAGACGATCGTGCCGTCGTCCGCGACGGTCATGTCGCGGAACGACTCCTCGGGCGTCTGGCTGAGCGGGAGCGTGATGCGCCCGAGCACGTGTCCGTCGGTGCGGTCGAGGCAGGCGACGCTCGCCTGCGCCGGCTCGCCAGAAGCGACGCCGAGATAGATCGCGCCGCGCGCGTCGCTGTCGAGGAGCACGATGGCCTGCGCGGGGCGCGGAAATTGGACGGCGCGTGCGAAGCGCAGCGAACCGCTCTTCCGGTCCATCGCGTTCACGTACGCGCGGCCCTCGCGCTTCGACGTGAGGCCTGCGGTGAGGAGGAGCTCGCCGTCCTTCGAGGGGCGGCCGGTCAGCTCGGGCGCGTCATCCGCGGGCTGGCCGTCGGTCGTGCCGATGGGCACGAGCGCGCCGTGCTCCTTCTCGACGTAGACGGTCTTGCCGTCGACGACGACCGCGGTGACGAGGCCTGGCTCGCCCACGCGCTTGTCGAGCGGGAGCTGCCCGATCTTGCGCCCGTTCGCATCGGTGAGGGTCACGGCTTTGCCGACGAGGCGGTCGATCATCGCGACGGTGCCGTCCTTGCCCACGGCGAGATCTTGCGCGGTCGTCGGCGCGTCGCTCGCCCCGCGCACGCGTCCGTCCTTCCCGTAGCGGACGAGCCTGCCGTTCACTTGATCGAGCACGAGCAGATCGTCACCCGCGAAGGCGAGGCTCATCGGGCCCTCGGGGTTTCCTTCCTGGGGTCGCTCGCGTCCGAGCTGTCCCTTCTCGCGGCCCCACTTCGCGGTGACGAGGGGGGGAGGAGAGGACGCGTCGACCGTCGCGCTCGCGTTCGGATCACCCGCCGCGCTCGCCGCTCCGGCCTCTCCGTTCGCGTGCGGATCGACGGCGGCGGTTTCCGATCCGCTCGCGCCTTCGCCGGCCGACTTGTCGCGTGCGGTGCCCGACGTCGGAGCCGACGTGCGCACATAAATAAGGCCGCCGATGAGCACGGCGACACCCAGGCCTGCGGTGATCTTCCATCGGCGTTCCACGCCGTTGTCTTACTCCAACCCAGCGCGAGACGTCGCGAGTGAGGTCGCGAACCCTCCGCGAACGTTCGCGACCGCTTTCCCCCACGATGTACGCGCCGGGACGAGCGCACGCCGCTCTCGCTGTCAAAGATGCACCCTGACTGTTCGCGCACATCGTTGCGCGGCTCGCGCGAGCTCGCGCGCAGCGCGGCGCACGTCTTGCTGTTCATCGCCGCGATGCGATCGCTGCCCCTGCGCGCCCTCCTCGTTGTGCTGCCTCTCACGCTCACCATGGTCCTCGTCGGCTGCGGTGCGAGCCCCGAGACCACCGGGGGCGGAGGTGCGCAAGACACGTACGGTGCGGAGATCACGCCGGGTGAAGAGGCGGACGACGAAGCGGCCGGAGACGTCGGCGACGACGACGGCGCGGGCGACACGGCTCTCCTCGCGGTCGACGACACGCCGGGCTCCGACGTCCCGACCCAGACGCTCGCGGGCACGACGCAGGTGAAGACCACCGCGAACGTGAACCTCCGCAAGGGTCCGGGCACGAGCTACGCGATCCTCGCGGTCATCCCGGCCGGCACCGTCGTCAACGTCGTCGACGCGACGCCGAAGAGCGGCTTCCTCAACGTGAAGTTCAACGGAACGGCCGGCTGGAGCTCGGCCACGTACCTCGCGGCGTTGAACGCCGGGGGTGGCGGCTCCTCGGGCACCGTCGACCTCGACGGCCCTCCGTCGCCGGAAAACACGATGGCGCGCGCCAAGAAGGCGGTCGGCTTCTCGTACTACTGGGGCGGCGGCGCCTGGCTGCCGGAAGGTCCCTCGGCGAGCACCAAGGGCTCGTGCTCCGGAAGCTGCCCGTCGTGCTCGCACTCCGGCCGCTACGGCGCGGACTGCTCGGGCCTGGTCGCCAAGGCCTGGCAGTACGGCACGAAGGCGCTCGAGGTGAACTCGCATCCGTACAGCACGGCCTCGTTCAACAAGGACGTGTCCGGCAAGTGGTCGACCGTCTCGCGCGGCGCGCTCCGCAAGGGCGACGCGCTCGTCTACAACTCGAACGGCGCCGGCCACATCGTCATCTACGAGAAGGGTGACGGCTGGGGCACGCCCACCGTCGTCGAGTGCCGCGGCTGCTCGTACGGCTGCGTGTACAATGCACGCTCGTTCACGTCGAACTACCACGGCATTCGCCGCGCAGGTTTCTGAGCCTCAGCGACGCGCGCCGAGCTCGCGCTCGATCTCCTCGACGACGTCGCGCACGCGCGTCTCGTCGAGGCCGAGCACGTCGGCGAGGTCGAGGAGGAACTCGTTCTCTTCGTTCGTGACGTGACCGTCCGCGTACTGCACGACCGCCGCGGCGGCGAACATGCGCCGCCGCGTGCCGTCGTCGAACGACGTGTTGCCGAGCTGCTTCAGCCGCGCTTCGAGGCCGTCCGCCGCGAGCCGCTCGAACGATGCGCGCACCCGCTCGTCGACCTCGGCAGGCGGGCGGCCCTTCAGCGAGGGGAGCTCGCGGGCCATGCGGAGCAGCACGACGAGCTCGTCGTTCGTGACGCCGTCGGCGCAAGCCGAGAGCGCGATCGCGTCGAGCACCGCGTCTTCGGCGTCTCGCGTCACCGGCGCGCTCAGCGTGGGAAGCTTCGCGATGAGCTCGGCCGCATCCATCGCGTGCGTCGCGGGCATGGCCGCGAGGTTAACCGAATTCCGCGGTCGCGTTGCGACGCGCGTACCTCGTGCTACATCTTCCGGGTTTCTTGCGACGCCCGCGCGGCGATTCGTGCTTGCCATCTCGTGGCTTTCGGAAAAAGGTTCGCGTCCCCCGCTCTCAGGAAGAAGAAGGCAGCAAGAAACGCATGACCCGCTCGCGCACGCTCCTCGCCCTCTCCTCGCTCCTTCTCGGCTCGCTCGTCGCGTGCTCGTCGTCCGGCCCCGAAGCCGCCGCCGAGAGCATCGCCACCACGCGTGCGCCGGTCATCAAGGGAAAGGCGTCCGACGCCTCGCAAGACGCGGTCGTTCTGCTCGTGCACTTCGATCCGAACTCGGGGGAGTTCGGTTCCTGCACCGGCACGCTTCTCTCTCCGCGTCTCGTGCTCACCGCACGCCACTGCGTCGCCGACACGGACGAAGGCGCGGCGTGCGATGTCGACGGCACGCCTCAGGCGGCCGGCGAGATCCGCAAGAATCACAAAGCCGATACGATGTACGTGTTCACGGGCCCGCAGCGTCCGGACTTCGGCAGCCGCGACGTGAAGCCCGCCGGTCAAGGCGCGCAGATCCTCGACGACGGGGGCAAGAACCTGTGCAACCACGACATCGCGATGGTCGTGTTGAAGGAGCCCGTCGCCGACGCGCAGATCGCGCCGATCCGCCTCGACGGCGACGTCACGAAGGGCGAGGTCATCACTGCCGTCGGCTGGGGCGTCACCGACAAGACGCCGAACCCGGAGGTCCGTCAGCAGCGCTCCGGCATCGCCATCAAGGGCGTCGGTCCGGACGACACGAACACGACGCTGCCGGTCCCGCCGAACGAGTTCGCGGTCGGCGAATCGATCTGCTCGGGCGACAGCGGCGGCCCCGCATTCGCGGAGGAGACGGGCGCGGTCGTCGGCGTGGTCTCGCGCGGCGGCAACAACCGGCGGCCGGACAGCCAGGACCCGGCGTCGAGCTGCATCGGCGGCGAGAACCTCTATACGAAGATCTCGCCCTTCAAGGACATGATCATGCGCGGCTTCGAGATCGTCGAGGCCGAGCCGTGGATCGAAGGCGGGCCCGACCCGCGCCTGCTGAAGCCGGGCGCGGCCTGCAGCGACGGCACGGAGTGCCGCTCCAGTCTGTGCCTCCTCGACCCTTCGCAGAGCAACGCGACCACGTGCGCAGAAGACTGCTCGGCGAGCACGTGCCCGGAGGGCTCGACGTGCGAGGTCGTCGGTCAGGCGAAGGTCTGCCGCACGCCCGCGCAGATGCCCAAGGCGACCACGACGACGACGACGGGCTGCGCGAGCACGCCGGGCGCCGCGTCGAACGGCGGCCTAGCGCTTGCCCTCGTCGGCCTCGGGCTCGTCGCCGCTCGCCGCCGCCGCCAGGCCTGACACGCTCGCGGGCGCGAGGCGGCGAAGGCTCGTCGCCATCGTCGCCGCCGCGCCGCGCAGCACCTCGAGCAGGCTCTTCGCCTCGGGCTCGATGGCGATGTCGTAAGAGAGCGTGCCGGTCGCTTCGTCGCGCGCGACGCACTCGGCACCTGCTTGCTCGAGGATCGCGCGCATCGCTTCGTTGTCGACGTGCACGTCCGCACGGATCGTGCGGATGCCGCGGACGCGAGCCGCGCGCCCGAGCTCCCGCGCGAGCACCGTCCCGACGCCGCGGCGCTGCCATTCGTCGGCCACGGTGATCGCCGCCTCCGCGACGGCGCTCCCGTGCGCGGTGCGGATGAGCCGCGCGACGCCGAGCCCGCGCTCCGTCTTGAGATCGGGGCTCGGCACGGTCGCGACGAGCGCGATGTGGTCGTCTTGGTCCACGTCGGTCAGGTACGTGAGCATCGCGTCGGACAGGTCGCCGACGACGCCGAGGAAGCGCAGATAGCGGGTGCGCGGCGATGTCTGGCGAAACGCGCGCCGGAGCTCCTCGCGGTCTTCGGGCGCGAGCGGACGAACGGTGACTTCGCTTCCGTCGCGCAGCGTGCGAACGACGCGCCACGAGCGATCGCCGGTGAACGCCTCCGCATCGTCCGCCGCCCCTTCGCTGTCATCGGTGCGCTGCACGGCAGGACTATCCTAGCAGTGGGCCGCGCCGTATCCTCGCCGCGGAGGCGATGATGACGAGCGCATGGGACTTGTGCGTGCTCGGTGCGGGGCCTGCGGGATATGCGGCGGCCATGCGCGCGCACGATCTCGGCAAGCGCGTCGTGGTCGTCGATCGCGGGCAGGTCGGCGGAGCGGGCATCCATGCCGGCGCGCTCTCGTCGAAGACGATGTGGCACCTGTCGAACGACTACGCCGTCGCCGCACGCACCGATCGCGGCTACCGCGCGGCAGGCGGTCTCGACGTGTCCTATCCGTCCGTCATCGAGTCGGTGCGCACCGCCGTCGCGGAGCGTCGCGCGCTCCTCGATCGTCAGCTCGCCGCGCTCCTCGAGCCGTCTCCGCGCGGCGGTCAGGTCTCGCTCGTGCGCGGTGCGGCGCGGTTCGTTTCCCCGAACACGGTCGAGGTGAAGAGACTCGACGGCGTCGTCGAGACCATCACGGCCACGAACTTCCTCCTCGCCACGGGCTCGCGCCCGCGTGTGCCCGACAACATCCCCGTCGACGGTGTGCACGTCGTCACGAGCGATCAGATCGAAGCCTTCACGTCGTTCCCCGCGAGCATGGTCATCGTGGGCGCCGGCGTCGTCGGTTGCGAGTACGCGACGATCTTCGCGAACTTCGGGAAGACGCGCATCCACATCATCGATCGGCAGCCGCGCATCCTTCCCTTCGAAGACGAAGACGTCGCCGACGTCGTCGCTGCGAGCTTCGAGGCAATGGGGATCGTCATTCATCGCGCCTCGAAGCTCGAGAGCCTCCGCGTCGTCGACGGCAAGGTCGAGTACGTCGTCACCAATGCCGACGGCAAGGCGGAGACGATCCAAGTCGAGCGCGCGCTCGTCTCCGTCGGTCGCGTGCCGAACACGGGCGATCTCGGCCTCGACGTCGCGGGCGTGAAGGTCGACAAGACGGGCAGCGTCGTCGTCGACAAGACGCGCACGACCGCGCCGCACATCTGGGCCGCCGGCGACGTCACGATGGACATCGCGCTCGTGAACATCGCCGAGCTCGAAGGCCGCTACGCCGTCGAGGCGATGTTCGGGCTCGAGCCGCGCCCGATTCGCTACGAGGCGCTCTCGGCGATCATGTTCCTGAAGCCGGAGGTCGCCTCCGTCGGACTGAACGAGATCCGCGCGAAGGCCGAGAAGATTCCGTATCGCGTCGGCGTCGTTTCGAATCGCCTCATCGGCCGCAACATCGCGATGCGCGAGACGCACGGCTTCGTGAAGCTCCTCGCGGCACCGGACTCGGGGCGCGTCCTCGGGCTCCGCGTCGTCGGCCCGGAGGCTTCGAGCACCATCCAGGGCATCGCGTTCCTCATCGATCAGAAGGCGACGCTCGACGACATCGATCACTGCGTGCACCCGCACCCCGCGATCACGGAGGGCGTGCAGGAATGCGCGCGCATGCTGCTCGGACGCAGCGTGATGAAGGTCGACGTGTTCGGGCGCGAGGGCCTCCTTCGCTGCGGCGACGGCTGAACTCGCGACGCCGACGACCTCGTCGGCATCGATCCGATCGCACCCTTGAGCCCGCCTCGTACCTCCCGCGGAAAGCCGGACGCGCCGAAGCCGCCCCTGATGAAGGCGCTACGCGACAGCCTCGCATACACGCGGCGGGCGCTCGGCCTCGTGTGGAGGTCGTCGCGCGGGCTCACCGTGGCGCTCGCCGCCTTGACCGTGCTGGCGGCGGCGGTGCCTCCGCTCGTCGCGCTCGCCGGCAAGAAGATCGTCGACGCCGTGCTCGCGGGCTCGCGCGACGAGACGATTCGTTGGGTCGCCGTGGAGCTGGGGCTCGTCGTGCTGCAGGCGACGTTCACGCGGAGCCTGGGGCTCGTTCGCAGCATCCTCGGCTCGCGTCTCGGGACCGACATCAACGTCGCCATCCTCGAGCGCGCGACGGCCCTCGAGCTTCGCCACTTCGAAGATGCCGAGTTCTACGACCGCCTCAGTCGAGCACGACGTGAGGCCTCTTCGCGGCCGATGTCGCTCGTGACCGAGAGCTTCTCGCTCGTGCAGAGCGTGCTCACCCTCGCGGGATACGCCGTGCTCCTCGTGCGCTTCAGCCCGTGGGTGGTGCTCGCGCTGACGGCAGCGACGATCCCGGCGACCGTCGCCGAGATGAAGTACTCGAAGGTCGCGTTCCGGCTCCGCAACTGGCGCTCGCCGGACTCGCGGCGGCTCATCTACCTCGAATACGTGCTCGCGAACGACGAGCACGCGAAGGAGGTGAAGCTCTTCGGGCTCGGGCCGATGTTCCTCGGCCGGTACAAGGAGCTCGCCGAGAAGTTCCACGCCGAGGACTCGAAGCTCGCGAAGCGGCGCGCGGTCGTCACGCACCTCCTCGCGCTGCTCGCGACGCTGGCCTTTTACGGCTCGTACGCGGCGATGGCGGTCGCCGCTGCGATGGGGCGGCTCTCGGTCGGCAACATGACCATGTACGTGCTCGCGTTCCGGAGCGGCCAGCAGTCGTTCCAGTCGATCCTGAGCGGCATCGGCAGCATCTACGAGCACAACCTCTACATGTCGAACCTGTTCCTCTACCTCGACGGCACCGTGGCCGCCGAGGACGAGGCGCGGACCCAGCAGAAGCGCCCCGACGCGCCGCGGCTCGCGCTGCCGCACGCGACGGACGCGCGAGCGCTCGCGGCGGCACCTTCGGAGGAGAGAGGCATCCGCCTCGATCACGTGAGCTTCCGCTACGCGGGCCAGGAGAAGACGGACAAGTGGGTGCTCCGCGACATCGATCTCTTCATCCCGGAGGGTCAGAGCGTCGCGCTCGTGGGTCAGAACGGCGCCGGCAAGACGACGCTGATCAAGCTGATCACGCGCCTCTACGAGCCGACCGAAGGCCGCGTGCTCCTCGACGGCAAGGACCTCCGCGCGTGGGACAAAGACCAGCTCCTCGCGCGCTTCGGCGTCGTTTTCCAGGACTTCAACCAGTACCAGTTGAAGGTGCGCGAGAACGTCGGCGTCGGGAGCGTCGCGCATCTCGAAGACACGTCACGCATCGGACGCGCCATCGAACGCGGCGGTGCGGCGCCGGTCGTCGAGGGGCTCGGCGAGGGCGTGGAGACGCCGCTCGGGCGCTGGTTCCAGGATGGCGTCGAGCTCTCCGGCGGACAATGGCAGAAGGTGGCGCTCGCGCGCGGGTTCATGCGCGAGCAGGCCGACATCCTCGTGCTCGACGAGCCGACCGCCGCGCTCGACGCCGAGGCGGAGCACGCCGTGTTCGAGCGCTTTCGTCACCTCGCAAAGGGACGCACGACCATCATCATCTCGCACCGGTTCCCGACGGTGCGCATGGCCGACCGCATCCTGGTTCTCGAGCACGGAAGGATCATCGAGGACGGCACGCACGCGTCGCTGCTCGCCGAGGGCAAGACGTACGCGCATCTCTACCGCCTGCAGGCCGAGGGCTACGCGTAGACCGCGCCTCGGCCGCCGATGGCCCGCGGGCCGGCCCTTTTCGGCCCGGGCCATAGGGTCACGCGAGAGAAGTGCGCGAGATCGTTCATCCGCGCTCGTGGCGCACGGCGTGCTCGAGCGCCGGCCATGGACGGAATGAACAAGGTCTACATCATGGGCAATCTCGGCGCTGACCCGGAGCTGCGGATCGTTGCCGGAGGGCAATCGGTCCTCAAGATGCGGGTGGCGACGAGCGAGCGCTTCACCGACAAAGACAAGCAGGTGCAGGAGCGCACGGAATGGCACCGCGTGACGGTGTGGGGCCGGCGCGCCGAGGGTCTCGCCAAGATCCTCCGCAAGGGCGCACGCATCGTGGTGGAGGGCCGTCTCCACACGTCGTCGTACGACAAGGACGGGCAGAAGCACTACTCGACCGAGATCGTCGCGCTGGACGTGTTCCTCGCGGGCGGCTCGCCGGCGCGGACGAGCACGGGCTACGAGCTCGGCGACGCCTCGCTCGACGCGGCGATGCCTCCGCCTTCGGCCGCGAACGGGGCGCTCCCGCGGCCGACGCTCCCTCAAGTGCCGTTCTGAGCCGAACGCTGCAGTGCTGGAAGGGCGAGGGCGCTTCGCGTGGGTGCGAGGCGCCCTCGCCGCTAACCGTGTCGGCGGTAGCTCGCCCAATCGATGCGGAGCTTCCGCATCTTGCCGCGGAGCGTGTGCGGGTTGAGACCGAGGAGCGCGGCGGCGCCGGTGCGCCCCTCGATTTTTCCGTGCGTTCGCGCGAGCGCGCGTCCGATGTGCGCGCGCATGGCGTCGTCGAGAGTAGGGAAGGGATCTGCCGCTGCATCAGCGTTGGCGGCGTTCGTGGTGGAAGCGCCGGTGACTCTTCCGAGGGAAGCGAGGGCCGAGGGACCATCGCCGAGCGCGGCACGCACTTCGAGGCGGAGCCCTCCGCCGAGGATTGCGGCGCGTTCGACGACGGCTGCGAGCTCGCGCACGTTTCCCGGCCAGCGATACGAAAGGAGCGCATCCACCTCGTGCTCGGTCGGCACGAGCGGTACGCCCGTGAGGCGGACGCCTGCGCGCGCTGCGAAGTGAGCGGCGAGCGCCGGCACGTCCTGCATGCGCTCCCTGAGCGGAGGGATTCGGACGGAGAAGACGCTGATCCGATACCAGAGGTCCTCGCGGAACAGCCCGGTCGCGCACATCGTGCGGAGGTCGCGATGGGTCGCGGTCACGACGCGGACGTCGACGGCGAAGTGCTTCTCGCCGCCGACGCGCTGGAGCGTGCCGTCCTGCAGCACGCGTAGAAGGCGCACCTGCGCCGCGAGCGGCAGCTCCGCGACTTCGTCGAGGAAGAGCGTGCCGCCGTTCGCGCGCTCGAACCATCCGAGGCGCGTTGCGGTCGCCCCCGTGAAGCTCCCGCGCTCGTGGCCGAAGAGCTCGGAGTCGAGCAGCTCGGGTGCGATGGCTCCGCAGTTCACGCGAATCATCGGCCCGTCGGCGCGCCGCGACCGCGCGTGGATCATGCGGGCGACGACCTCTTTGCCCGAACCGGTCTCGCCTTCGAGCAAGACGGGCGCGTCCGTACCTGCGACTTGCTCGACGCGGGTGACCACGTCGCGGAGGCCCGTGCCTGCTCCGATGACGTCACTATCGTGGAGGACGGATCCATCAAAGGAAACAGGTGCGGCCGCTGCCCGCGATGGGACGCGCGGCGGGGCGTCGGCAGCTCGAATGGCGCCGTGCGGCGGATTGAGTGCGGAAACGCGGTTCGTGGGAACGTTGGCATCCCGTGTGCTCGTCGCAGCCATGTGTTCACTATAACGGATGAACGTTCGTCAAACAAGACGAGGCCCCGGCGATTGCCGCGCGCGCGTTCGCCGCGCGTCGTGGCGATGTCGGCGCTCGCCGTCTCGCTGTTCGCGGCCGGCCGCGCGCACGCGATCGACTGCAAGGACCTCCCGTCGCCGGTGTATGGCCTCGGCGGCAGCGCGACGAAGCCGCTGCTCGGGAAGGTGGCGGCCGGGCTCGCGGCTGCGCCCGCGCCGCTGACGGTCGTGTATCAGGCGCCCGGCGCGTGCCTCGGCATCAATGGCCTCCTCTCGGGAACGCTGCTGACCGGTACGGCGAGCTACTGGGACGTCGACGGCAAGGAGCTGTCGTGCACGCTGCCCGTGCAGGGCCAGCCGATCGACTTCGCGAACATGGGGAACACGGCGGCCTCGTGCCCTGGGGTTTCGGCGCTTCCGCCGGACATCGGAGACTTCCTCGGCCCGGTGAACACGTTCAATCTCATCGTCCCGAACGCGTCGAGCCAGACGTCGATCAGCGCGGAAGCGGCGTACTTCGTCTTCGGGTTCGGGCGTGAAGGTCAGGCGCAGCCCTGGACCGACGAAGCGCAGATCTTCCGCCGCGACGCGAACTCTGCCGCGCAGCTCTTCATCTCGCTGGCGACCGGCGTCCCGCCGGAGAAGTTCAAGGGCGTCGACACGAAGACGAACGGAGGAACCGTCGCTGCCGTCGCGCAGTCGACGAAGCCGGAGGCCGCGATTGGGCTCGTCTCCGGCGAGGTGGCCGACGCGAATCGCGCGACCGTGCGGACGCTCGCGTTCCAGGCGAAAGGGCAACGCTGCGGGTACACGCCGGACTCGACGGCGACCGCCTTCGACAAGAAGAACGTGCGGAGCGGCCTTTACCACGTCTGGGCGCCGATCCACTTCTTCGCCAAGGTCGACGCGGCGAAGAAGATCGCGAACCCCGACGTGGCGCGCTTCATCGGGCTCTTCACGGGTGACGTCGAGCCGCCGCCGAACGTCGACCTCCTCTCGATCGAGATCAAGTCCGGCAACGTGCCGAAGTGCGCGATGGATGTCTGGCGCGAGAGCGATCTCGGGCCGCTCACGAGATACAAGGCCGAAAAACCGTGCGCCTGCACGTTCGAGAAGATCGCGACGGGCACGACGTCGTGCACGCCTTGCACGACGAACGAAGGATGCCCGACGTCCGCGCCGGTCTGCCGCCGCAACTACTGCGAGGCGCGCTGATGTCGTCCCGCCATCGGTGGCTCGGCGCCTTCTTCGCCGGCTCGTTCGTGATCGTCGTCGCCTGCTCGTCCTCGACCGAGGAGGCGGCACCCACGCGCCCGGTCATTCCGCCCACCGCAACGAACGACGCCGATACGGCGCCGCCGGACGCGAACGGCCCCGACGCCTCGTGCATCGACGATGCTACCGGCTGCTTCTCGTGCGAGCCGAAGGAGCTCGTCGAGTTCCTGAACGCCTGCAATGACGGCACGTGCGTGCCGTTCGACAACGCTGCCCGCCTCCCGCTGTTCAAAGCGGGGCAGGCGCTCCCGCCGGTTCCGTAGCAATCGATGCCTCGCCCGTATCGTTCACCGGCCGCGCACCGTGCCGGCGGCCTCGTCGCGTTCGCCCTCGTCTCGCTCGCCGCGACGGCGTCCAGCGCGCAAGAGGCCGACGTCGAGATCCCGGCCGCTCCTGCTTCGGCGCCGCCGGCGCCGGCGAGCACCGCGCCCGCGGCGGCCGCGCCGGCGGCGCCCGAGGCGGCTGCGTCGTCGAGCGCCGGCGACATCGAAGCCCGCCTTCGCGCGCTCGAGGCCCGTGCGAATGCGCCGCCGCCGCCCGCTGCGTCCGCGCCGCCACCGCCCGCGTCCGCGCCGCCCGCATCCACCGACCCCTCGGCTTCCTCCGTGCGCGTCGAACGCGAGCCGAATCTCCTCGGCGGCGTCACCGGCCCGCTCGGGCTCGTCTTCTCCGGCTACGTCCAGGGCCAATACGAGGCGAGCCAGGCCTCGGAAGACCAGCTGCAACAAGGCGGACTACCGCTCAATCAAGACCGGTTTCTCGTGAGACGTGCCCGCCTGCGCGTCGATCGCGTGTGGCAGTGGGCATCGACGACCCTCGAGATCGACGGCAATACGACGCGTGGTCCTGCGTTCGGGTTGCGGCGCGCCGAGGCTTCGCTCGTGTGGCGCAGCCCCGACCGCGAGGCGCCTCCCTACGCTCGCCTCACTGCGGGGCTCAGCGAGATCCCCTTCGGCCTGGAGCTCACCGAGTCTTCGCGCAGCCGTTGGTTCATGGAGCGCTCGCTCGGCTCGCTCGCGCTGTTCCCCGGCGAGCCCGACGTGGGCATTCGACTGTCGGGCGGCGTCGCGTTCTTCCGCTACGCGGTCGCCGCGTTGAACGGCGAGCCGGTCGACGACCGCCCGGGCCGCTACGTGCGCGACCCGAACGCCGCCAAGGACATCGTCGCGCGCGTCGGAGTCGACGCGCGCCCGCGCGAGAAGCTCCGAATCGCAGGCGGCGTGTCCTTCCTCACCGGAAAGGGCTTCCACCCGGGGCGCGACGCGACGAAGAACGGCGTCGTCTGGCGAGACCTGAACGAGAGCGGCGCGATCGACGCCGGCGAGCTCACCGCGGTTCCCGCGACGGCGGCGACGCCTTCGGAGAGCTTCTCGCGTTGGGTCGCAGGCGCGGACCTCTCGGTGTGGCTCGACACGTCGCTCGGCAGGAGCCGCCTCTATGGTGAGGTGTTCGTCGCGCACAATGCCGACCGCAGCGTCTTCGTGGCCGATCCGATCGCGAGCGGCGCGGATGCGCGCGAGGCGGGGTTCTACGTCGGGTTCCTCCAAGAGCTCGGCCGCTACGCGATCGTTGGCTTCCGCACCGATCACTACGAGCCGAACGCCGACTTCTTCGACCGTCGTGCCGGCCGGCTCATCCCTGCCGATGCAGCGGTCCGCACGTACTCGCCGCTCGTCGGCGCGATGCTGCCGGATCGCGTGCGCGTCGTCGTGCAGTACGACGCCATCGTCGACAAGCTCGCCCGTGACGGCCGCGGGGTGCCGACGGACCTCCGGAACGATCAGGTCACCATCCGTCTCCAGGGGGAGCTGTGAGCGCCGATGCTCATTGGTTGTCGCCGGCGTGCTGACACTCGCCGCGGCGCTGCTCGCGTGCGGCTCCGGCACGAAGAGCGAGACCGGGCTCGGCGAGCCGCTGCGCGTGCGGAACGGCACGTTCCGCGAAGGCGCGCTCCCCGGGCTTCCGCCGGTGCCGCCCGGAGCGCCCGACGTACCGCCGGTCGTCACGTCGTTCGAGTCGGCGAGCACCACCGTGCGCCTCGGTCAGGCGGACAAGGCGCTGCTCGGCCGCGCATCGCCCGATGCGGTCGCCGTGGCCCTGCGGTTCGCCGACCTCGGCAGCGGCTATTGGGTGCTGCCCGTCGATGCGCCGGACCCGGGCAACAACGGCGAGCTCGTCTGGCAGGCGTCGACCGATTTCGGCGGTGATCTCCCGCCCGGCCTGCACCCGCTCCGCGTCGTCGCCATCGACGCGTCTGGCCGCGCGGGCGCACAGCGCGAGCTCACGGTCTGCGTCACGCCACGTGCGCCAGACAACCTGAATGCCTGCGACGCGACGCTTCGACCGCCCGCCGCCGTTCTCTCGCTCGCGTGGGACACGCCCGCGGACGTCGACCTCGTCGTCGTCGCACCCGACGGCAGCATCCTCGATGCGAAGCGCCCGCGTTCGGCGCCTCGCGGCGATGCGGGTGTGGATCCATCGCTGGTGGGGACGATCGATCGTGACTCGAACCGCGGGTGCGTCATCGACGGCGTCCAGCGCGAGAACCTCGTGTTCCCGGCGCGGCCGCCGCCCGGCTCGTACCTCGTCTACGCGAGTCTCTTCGACGCGTGCGGCGCTGCCCCGGTCCACTTCCGCTTCTCGCTCTTCGAGCCAGAGGCCGTCGATGACGCGGGCAAGACGTTCCGCGTCGTCGAGTCGGTGACGAAGAGCGGCGTGCTCACCGCCGTCGACGCGAGCGGCGGAGCACGCATCGGCACGTTCGTCACCGAAGTCACGTTCTGAGTCGCATCGAGAGGAGCTCGGGAATGTTGGTCGATCGTCTGCTCAAGGTCGCGCTCGCAGGTAGCACGTGGGTGCTGTGGCTGCTGCTCGCGCTCTCCGTCGTGTCGTTCACGGCGATGCTCGAGCGATGGCTCTACTTCCGTCGCCACCGCGACGACATCCCAGCGCTCCGCGCACGCCTCACGCGTGCGCTCGTTCGTCGTGACCTCGAGGGCGCGACGGCCATCCTCGCGAAGAGCCCTTCGCTCGAAGCGCGCGTCGTCCGTGCGGCGCTCGAATGGCAGAGCGGCGGTCCCGCAGCGGTCAGCGATGCCGTCGAGAGCGAGCTCGGCTCCGCGAAGAAGGAGCTCGAGAGGGGCACGAACCTCCTCGGCACGCTCGGCAACAACGCGCCGTTCGTCGGGCTGTTCGGCACCGTGCTCGGCGTCATCGAGGCCTTTCATCAGCTCTCGGGCGGCGCGGCGAAGGCCGCGATGGGCAACGTCATGAGCGGCATCGCCGAGGCGCTCGTGGCGACGGGCGTAGGCCTCTTCGTCGCTCTCCCCGCAGTCGTCGCGTACAACCTTGCGCAGAAGCGCATCGCAGAGATCGAGGGCGACACGCTTTCCCTCGCGAAGCTCGTCACGGCGGCCCTGCGCTCGCCGGAGCGCATCGTGGAGACCCGCGCGCAGGCGGCGGAGTGAGCGATGGCGCAGCTCCAGTCCTCCCGCCGCGGTCCCATCGTGGGCATCAACGTCACTCCGATGGTGGACGTCGTCTTGGTGCTGCTCGTCATCATGATGGTGTCGGCGACGTACATCGTCGCGCAGAGCCTCAAAGTCGAGCTCCCGAAGACCGCCACGTCCGACGATTCGGTGCCGCAGGTCGCGAAGGTCACATTGACCAAGGAGCGGAAGACGCTCTTCGACGATCAGGAGGTCGGCGAGCCCGAGCTCGTGGCGAAGCTGCGCGCCGCGCACGCGAAGAGCGAGAGCACGAGCCTCGTTCTCAGCGCCGACCGCGACGTGCCGCACGGCGCGGTGGTGCACGTCATCGATCTCGCGAAGGTCGAAGGCATCACGAAGTTCGCCATCCACGTCGAGCGGGCGAACTGAACGAGCACGTCGTGACGCGCGCATCTCTCCTCTACCTCGCGAGCTTCGCGGTGCACGGCGGGCTCGCCGCTGGCATCGTCTCCTTGCGCGAGCCGCATCGCGCCGAGGAGGTCGCGGTCACGGTCTTCGAGCCCGCTCCGCCGAAGGCGAAACCCGTGGAAGCACCGCCACCGTCCGCTCCCGAGCCGGCGGTACCCGAGCAGGCGGCCGCTCCCGCGCCTGCACCGGCTGCGCGGACGACGCTCGCGAAGAGCGTCGCACCCGCACCCGCACCGCGTGCTGCGCCCGACGTGCCTGCGCCGACCTCGAACGACGTGCCCGCGGGCGATGCGCCCGACTTCGGCCTGGCGCTCGCCGGGGCCACGGCCGGCGGAGGGCTCGCCGTCGCCTCGCGCGGCGGCGGCGGCGGAGGTGCTTCGGGCAAACCCGTGCAGTCTGCACGCAAGCTGCTGGCCGCCGCGCCCGAGCGAAGCGACGAATGCGCCGAGCCCACGAAGAAGCCGCGCGTCCTCACGATCACGCAGCCCGCCTACACAGCGGAAGCGCGTTCCGCGAACGTCGCCGGCCGCGTCCGCGTCGAGGTCACGGTCGATGCGAGCGGCCGAGTCGCGGCGGCTCGCGTCCTCGAGGGGCTCGGGCATGGCCTCGACGAAGCGGCGCTCGCCTCCGCGCGCGCCGCAACCTTCGAGGCGGCGACACGTTGCGGTACGGCGACGAGCGCCACGTTCGTCATCGCCATCCGGTTCGCGCTCTGAGCCATGCGAGCTCGCCTTTCTCGCGTCCTCGTCCTCGCTGCCAGCGTCGGAGCCATCGCGGTCGCGACCGAGCCCGCCTACGCGCAGGACGCGGCGTCCGGTCCGGGGGCACCCGCACCGGCGGGCCCGCCGAGGCTCACGAAGCCGCCGAAGCTCCTCACCTTCGTCGAAGCCGTCTATCCGCCGGACGAGAAGGCGCGCGGCCGCGCCGCGTCGGTCGTCCTCCGCGTCACGATCGGCGCGCGCGGAGACGTCGAAGACGCGATGGTGGTCGAGAGCGCCGGACCTGCCTTCGACGCCGCGGCGGTGGACGCCGTGCGGCGCTTCGTGTTCGCGCCGGCAGAGATCGACGACAAGCCGTCGCGAATCCGCATCCTCTGTCGGTACGACTTCACCCTCGCGACCGAAGCGAAGACGACGGCGACGTTCGAGGGCGTCGTTCGCGATCGCTCCACGCAGCGTCCGCTCGCGCGCGTGACGGTATCGCTCGCGTCGGGCGAAACGTCGGTGACGGACGACGCGGGGCGCTTCCGGTTCGAGGACGTCCGCCCGGGGACGCACGTGGTGACGCTGAGCGGCGATGGCATGACCGGCGTACGCACGGAGGAGACGCTCGAAGCCGGGAAGAAGCTCGATGTCGCGTACGACGTGCAGCTGGCCAAAGCCGCGGATGCAGGCGGCTCGGAGGACGACCTCGAGATCGTGGTCACCGCGCCTGCGTTCGACAAGCACGTGGTCGCGACCGAGGTGACCGCAGAGGAGGGGAGAAGGCTTCCCGGTACACAGGGCGACGTGCTCAAGGTCGTCGAGAGCATGCCGGGCGTCGCGCGCTCGCAGGTCGGGTCCGGGCAGCTCGTCGTGTGGGGCGCGGCGCCGGACGACACGCGCGTGTACGTCGACGGGGTTCGGCTGCCGCGGCTCTATCACGGTGGCGGCATCCGCTCCGTCGTCGCGACGGAGCTCGTCGAATCGGTCGAGCTGGCTCCTGGTGGGTACGGTGCCGGGTACGGTCGCGGCCTCGGCGGTCTCGTGACGGTGCGCACGAAGCGTCTCGCCGAGCGCGATCTCCACGCCGGCGCAGCGGTCGATCTTCTCGACGCCGGAGCGAACGTACGGGTGCCGCTCGGCGAGCGTGTGCGGTTCGCGGTCGCCGGCCGGCGGAGCCACTTGCACTCGGTGCTCGAGCCCTTCACCGACGGAGACGCCGAGGACTTCTTTCCCATCCCGCGGTACCACGACGCGCAGGCGCGGCTCTCGGTCGACGTCGGCCGGCACGAGCGCGTGGACATCACGGGCCTCCTCTCCGCCGACCGCATCGCGCGCAACGTCGCCAATCGCGATCCCCTCGCAGCGAAGTCCGACGTGCGAGAGACGTCGTTCGAGCGCGTCTACGCGCGCTGGGAGCGAGACCTCGAAGGCGGCAGCGTGTCCGTCGTCCCGTGGTTCGGGCTCGATTCGCATCGCACGGCGAATCGGTTCGGTGACGTGCCTGCAGAGATCGCGACGGAGACGACCTTCTACGGCCTCCGCGCGGCCTGGCACGGGAAGGCGCTCCCGATGCTTGCGGTCACCGTCGGCGTCGACGTCGAGGTCGCCGATACGCGCGTCCGCCGGAGCGGCTCGCTCACGAACCCGCCCCGTGAGGGTGACGTGCGCGTGTACGGCCAGGTCCCTCAAGACCGCGTGAACGCCGACGCGTGGAAGGTGCTCACCGCAGGCGTGGCGCCGTACGGCGAGCTCGATCTGTCGCTCTTCGGCGATCGCGTGCACGTCGTGCCCGGGCTCAGGTTCGACCCGTACTTCAGCAGCGTGAGCCGGAAGACTCCCGTCGAAGGAGAGACGCCTTCGATCGGATCGTTCCGCGAGGACGCAGCCATCGAGCCCCGGCTCGCCGTGCGATGGGCGGCGACGTCACGCCTCGCGCTCCGCGCCGCGTACGGGCGGTACCACCAGCCCGCCGCGAGCGAGGATCTCTCCGCCGTGTTCGGCAATCCTCTTCTCCCTGCCGCGGCCGCGCATCACCTCCTCGCGGGCAGCGCGCTGCGCCTTCTGCCGAAGACGTCGCTCGAAACGACGGCGTTCCACGTTTGGCAGAACGATCTCGCGATGCGCAACCCCGCCGCGTCGCCGCTCCTCGCCGAAGCCCTGCTGCCGATCGGCGACGGGCGTTCGTACGGCGTTCAGATGCTGCTTCGCCAGGCGCTCGCATCCGGGGTCACGGGTTGGGTGAGCTACGCGATCGTACGCAGCGAGAGGCGTGACACGCCGGGGGCGTCGTACCGGCCGTCCGACTACGATCAGTCGCACGTCCTCACCGCCGTCGGCAGCTGGGACCTCGGCAAGGGGTTCGAGCTGGGTGCTCGCATTCGGTTCGCGACGGGGCTTCCGCGCACGCCCGTGGTCGCCGCCCTCTACGGCGCGCGCCGTGACGTCTACGAGCCGGTCTTCGGTCCGAAGAACAGCGAGCGCATCCCTTCGTTCTTCCAAGTCGACCTCCGCGCGTCGAAGCGCTTCGTGCTCCCGCGCGGCGATCTCGAGGCGTACGTCGAGGTGCAGAACGTGACGAATCGCGAGAACCCGGAAGAGATCGTCTACGCGGCGAGCTACGGAAGCCGAGGCTACATCACGGGGCTCCCCATCCTGCCGATCGCGGGGCTCCGATGGACGCTATGACCGCTCTTCGCCGCGCCGCGTGGGCAGCAGCGGCGCTCGCGGTGTGCGCGGCGTGCCGGCCCGAGCTCGACGACGACGTTGCCCGCGTCGATGGTCCACGCGTGCTGGCGGTGCGCATCGAGCCGCCGGAGGCGAAGCCGGGCGACGCGGTCACGATACGTGCAATCTACACAGATGGCGCTCTCACGGCAGACGCCCCGCTCGCGTATGCGTTCTGTGCGGCGCGCCGCGGCCTTGCGGAGCCGAGCGCGATCGCAGAGTCGTGCCTCGCGGGCGACACCGGAGCGCGACTGACGCTCGGCACCGGAGCCGAGGCTCGCGGCGTGATCCCGGCGGATGCGTGCCGGCTCTTCGGGCCGGAGCGTCCCGTCGGAAAGCCAGGCGAGCCTGCCGGGCGCCCGGTGGACCCGGACGGAACCGGTGGCTACTACCAGCCGGGGATCGTGAGCGCGCCCGCCGCGGACGAGACGTTCTTCGACGTTCGCGTTCGGTGCGGTCTGGCGGGCGCGACGCAGGCGGCGGTCGCCGACTTCGAGGCGCGCTACCGGGCGAACACGAATCCGGAAATCGCGGAGGTGGCCATCGTGCGAGGAGGCGCCTTCGAGCACGTCGCCGAAGGAGCGGAGCTGACCGCCGAGGCGGGAGAGACGCTGCGGCTGCGCGTGACGTGGCCCGACTGCACGGGCGACGCGGCGTGCGGCGGCGCCGAGCGGTACGTTGCGTACGATCCAGGGTCTCGCGTCGTGAACGACCGCCGCGAAGCCATGCGCGTGTCGTGGCTGGCGACGGCGGGGCGCTTCGAGCATCCGCGCACCGGTCGCGCCGAGGACGAGCTCGCGCACGACAGCGAGAACGGGTGGCGCGCGCCTTCCGACGCGGGGCAGACCGCCATGTGGATCGTCCTTCGCGACGCACGTGGCGGAACGGCCTTTCGAGCCCTCCGCGTGCGGGTCATCGCGCGTTGACGCTCAAAACGTGCGGCGATCGCGCAGGCGTTCTTCCGCAGCTTCGCGGTCCATTCGGAGAGCAAGCTCACACACCCCGAAGTCGAAGCCTGCACGCGCCATCGCGCCGAGGGCCTTCCGCCGTGCGTCGCGGTCCTCCTCCTCACGCGCGAACGGACCGATGCGACGCTTCCTCGCGAAGGCGAGCGCCGCATCGAGCTCCGCGCTCGCATCGTGCGGAACCGCCTCGCGCACGATCTCGGTCGCGACGCCTCGCGCGGTGAGGTGCGCCTCGATCGCGCGGCGAGACCGGCCGCCGGCCCCGAGTGAACGCACGCGCGACTCGGCAAAAGCGCGGTCGTTCACGAGACCGACCTCACGCAGCCGCTCGAGCACGAGGGGGACCGCCTCACGCGCGCGCTCCACGTCGGCGGCTACGCTCTCCGCATCGACGCCGGAGCGCGCCGCCTTGCGCGCCCACGTGGCGATCTTTCGTTCGAGCGTCCGTTTCACGGAGGCGCCGGTCGCTGCGCTCCTCCCGAGATACGCGAGCGCGGCTTCGTGGAGCGTGGCGCGCGTCGGCGCCGGACCGGCCGCGCGTGGGCTCCCGTCGCGGGTGCCTGCCCGCCGGCCGCGGGGCGCGGCGGTCACGCTTTGCTGACGAGGTCGTCGAACGCGCGATCGAACTCGTCGTCTGCGCCGACGGCGGCCTGGCGGAGCGGCGCCTTGGGCTCGTTCTTCGCGAGCCTGCGTACGCGCTCCTGCACGTCACGGTAGTTCGGGTCGCGACGCATCGCCTTTTGGTAGTACGAGAGCGCGTCTTTCGACATCTTCTTCGCTTCGTACGCCGCGCCGATCTCGTAGCAGAGCACCGTCTCCTGCTGCGGGTCCTTGATGGGCGCGTTGAGGCCCTGGAGGAAGGCCTCGATGGCTTCGTTCAGGTTCCCGCGCTCGATCTCGATCATGCCGATCATCGAGCGGCAGACGCACTCGCGCTTCGGATCGCGCGCCGCGGTGTCGAACTCGCGGATCGCGTCGTCGACGAGCATCATCTCTTTGTAGGCGATGCCCAAGTTGTAGTGCGAGTCGGAGTCGTCGACGCTGATCTGCTTCGCGACGCCTTCCTTGAACTTCGCGAACACCTCTTCGACGTCGACCTGCTGATCGGCGTCTGCGTAGCCTTCGGCGGGCTGGACGTTGCCGTAGTCGAGGCTCTCGAGTGCATCGAGCGACGTCGCGATGTCGTACGCGCGGTCTTCGTCACGCGGACGCTCGCGTGCGCCGGACTCGTCGTCCTGGGCGTCGAGCTCCGCGATGCGCTCGCGAAGGAGCGGGTGATTCGGATGCTTCGCGAGCTGCTCGTTCAGGATGGCACGCGCGTCGTCGAGGAGTCCGCGGGAGACGAAGAACTCTGCTTCGTCGAGGGCGTCTTCGAGCTCGCGAACGCCGCCGGCGCCGTCCGGGCGAACGGTGCCGTGCGCGTGCGCTGCGCCCGCGGCATGCTCCGCGTACGCCGGCTGCTCGGTCTCGTACGAGGTCTCGTACTCTTCGGCGACGACCTCGCCCGCGTCCGCATACTCGCCCGCGTCGGCGTACGCGCGCGCGTGGCCGGCGTCCGGCTCGTCGAGCGGGAAGCTCGGGAGAGAGCTCGCCGCGTACGGATCGGCGCCCGGCGCCTGTGAGGTCGAACGTCCGATGTACGCGCGGCGATCGTCGGCGTACTCGGGCGAGACGTCGGCCGCGCCCATCTCCTCGAGGTCGTACGACGGAAGCGCGTCTTGCTGCGGCTCTTCCGCGGCCTCTTCGTACGCGTGGGCGCCGTCCGCGGCCGCTTCTTCGTTCTCGTCTACGATCTCGTAGCCGAGCTCCTGGAGCATCTCGATCGCGCGGGCGTTCTGCGGATCGAACGCGAGCACGTCCTGGAGCGCGCGCGCGGCAGACTCGCCGTCGAGCGTGTCGATGTAGAGGCTCGCGATGACGAGCATCTCCTGCACGGCCTCGTCGGTCTGTCCCGACTCGATGAGGATGTCGCGGTAGACCTCGTGCAGGTCCATCGAGCGCGGATCGGCCTCGAGGCCGACGCGCAGCGACTCGAGCGCTTTGTTGTAGAGGCGCACGCGGCGGAACGCGTTCGCGTCCGCAAGCGCCTTGTGCACGGCTTCTTGCGTGTCGGGCGGAGGCTCGATGTCCTCTTCCGCGGCCGCCGCGGGCGCGGCGGTCGCGCCGTAACCGTGCTGCTCGTAGCCGGCGTGCTCGGCGGGGTACGCGTCCTCACCCGCCTCGGCGTACTCGGCAGCGTCTTCGTACGCCGCCGCGTCTTCGTAGCCTTCGGCCTCCGCGACCTCCTCGAGGACCTCTTCGGCTTCGACGTCGTCGTAGTCGAGCTCTTCGACCTCGGCCTCGACGTCCGGCGCCGAGGGGCGCGGCGGCGGCGGGGGCGGGGGCGGCTGTCCATACGTCGGGAACTGCGCGGACGTCGTCGGCCGCGGCAGCGACGTCGGTGAAGGCGACGCCTGCGGCGACATCGCCATCGCGCCGGTCTGCGGACGCTGGAGCGCGGGCGGGGGCGCCGGAGGCGGCTGGTGCTGCTGATACTGGTTCGTCGGAAGCTGGGGCGCCGACCCGGTCGCCGCAGGGACGCCGCCGTGCGACTGCACCGCCGCCGTGCCGTACGCCGGCCCGCTTCCGGTGACGCCGACGGATCCGGACTGCGACGCGAGCTTCCTCACGCCGTCGTCTTGCGGCGCGACGCGGAGGAGGCGCTCGACGATCTCGCGGAAGAGATCCTGCTTGCCGGCGTCGCGCGCGACGCGCGCCATCTCTTTCTGGACCTCGATCGCCTTGGCGCCCTGCCCGATCGCGTTGAACGCGCGGGCGAGCAGCGAGAGCGTGTCGAAATCGCGCGGGTTCGCCTGGAAGCAGATCTGCAGCTTCGAGAGCGCCTGCATGCCGTCCTGCGGCTGACCGCGGGACAGGTACAGCTCGGCGCAGATGCGCGCCTGCTCGGCGTCGGGCTTGTGATGGAGGAGGCGCTCGAGCACCTTCAGCGCGTCGTCACGGCGACCGATGCCCGCGAGCTGCGAAGCGGCGGTCTTGAACTCGAAGACCGCGCCTTCGATGTCCTTCACGCGCGAAAGCGCTTCGGCGAGGCGCAGGTGCGGGAGCGGGTTCGTCGGATCGAGCTCGACGATCTTGCGGAAGACCTCGATCGCCTCGGGGTCCTTCTGCTGCCGCTGCAGGCGCGTCGCCACTTCATCGAGCGCGGCGAGCGCGTCGCTCGTCAATCCGAGCTGCTGATAGAGCTCGGCGAGCTTCGGCGTGATGTGCCCGTACCGCTCTTCGAGCTGCGGCACGTGCTTGCCGATGATCTCGCGGATCTGCTTGTAGACCGCGATGGCCTTCAGGGCGAAGCCCTGGTGCGCGTAGAGCTTCCCGACGGTCTCGTAGGTGGAGATCGCCTCGGCATGCAGGCTTTGCTTCGCCTGCAGGTCACCGATCTTGAGCAGCGTCCGAGCGTCGTTCGGATCTGCGTCGATCAGCTTCTGATACTCCTGGACCGCCTTGTCGTACTTCTTCTTCTCGACGAACTTCTGGGCGGCCTCGAGCACCTTGTCGCGATTAATCGCCACGTTGACGAAGGCTTCCTTGCGGAGCGTCGGGCTCGACGGGTCCGCGCTGCAGGCGTGAGCGGTTCGAGATCAAGGGTCGGGAGAGCAAGCGGGCTCGAGGAGAATAGCGCTAGTTGTCGCTCGTTGCCTACTTCCCCTCGCGGTCCTTCGAGCGTCTCCGCGTGCGTGGCCGCGTCGTGACGCGGATGTAGGCGGTTCGTCCCGCGCCTGCGCTTCCTAGAGGCGCCGTTCCTGGCTACGGTGGGCGACCATGCCGACCCAGTCCGCGCTCTACAAGGCTCCCTTCGGTCCGGGCGGAGCGAGCGAAATCGACGCGCAGCTCGCCGAGAAGCTCCTCGCGCTCGCGCTCTCTCGCGGCGCCGATTACGCGGACCTCTTCTTCGAATACCGCGCCGCCGGCGGTCTCGTCTTCGACGAGGGCATCCTGAAGAGCGCCTCGCGCGGCGTCTCGATGGGCCTCGGCGTGCGCGCCCAGCAGGGCGACGCGACGGGGTACGCGTACACCGAGAAGCTCGACTGGGACGCGATGAAGCGCGCTGCCGACACGGCCGCGTCCATCGCTTCCGGCGGCGGCGCTCCGCTCCCGCAGAAGGTCGAGGTCCGCACGCTGCCGAGCCGATACGAGCTCGACAAGGTGACGCTCGACGTCCCCGGCATGGAGAAGCGGAAGATCCTCGAGCGCGCCGCCGCCGCCGCGCACGCGCACGACCCGCGCGTCGTGAAGGTGGAATGCTCCTTCGCCGAGGAGATCCGCGAAATCCTGGTGGTGACGAGCGACGGCAAGCTCGCACGCGACGTCCAGCCCCTCATGCGCTTCGGCGTTCGGGTGATCGCCGAGCGCGACGGGAAGCGCCAGGAAGGCAGCTCGGGCGGCGGCGGCCGCACGACGATCGGCTACTTCGACGGGAAGTCGCCGGAGTGGCACGCGAAGACCGCGGCGGCGCAGGCGATCCTCATGCTCGACGCCGAGGAAGCACCCGCCGGCCAGATGGAGGTCGTCCTCGCGCCCGGCGACAGCGGCATCCTCCTCCACGAAGCGGTGGGGCACGGCCTCGAGGCCGACTTCAACCGCAAGGGCACGAGCAACTACTCCGGTCAGATCGGGCAGCTCGTCGCGAGCGAGGTCTGCACCGTCGTCGACGACGCGACGCTGCTCCAGTCACGCGGCTCGATCAACGTCGACGACGAAGGCAACGAGCCCCGCTCGAGCGTCCTCATCGAGAACGGCAAGCTCGTCGGCTACATGCACGACCGCCTGAGCGCGCACCACTACAAGCTCGGTCCCTCCGGCAACGGCCGACGCGAGAGCTTCGCGTGCGCGCCGATGCCGCGGATGACGAACACGATCCTCCTCGCGGGCCAGCACAGCCCCGAAGAGATCCTGAAGACGGTGAAGAAGGGCATCTTCGCGAAGAAGTTCGGCGGCGGTCAGGTCGACATCTCGAATGGCGACTTCGTCTTCTCCCTCACCGAGAGCTACCTCGTCGAAGACGGGAAGATCACCGCGCCCCTCAAGGGCGTGAACCTGATCGGCAACGGCCCCGACGTCCTCCGCAAGGTGGCGATGCTCGGCAACGACGTCGAGACGTCGGACGGCATCTGGACCTGCGGTAAGGACGGTCAGAGCGTGCCGGTCGGCGTCGGTTGCCCGACGATCAAGATCAGCTCGATCACCGTGGGCGGCACGAAGGTCTGATCGTCACTCCGCGCGCACGGCGTCGATGAAGTCAGCGAGAGCGCGCTCGCGGAGACTTTCTTCACGACGGTGAGGGTAGCGGACGGCGCGGGCGTGCTCGCGCGTGCCGATGCTGCGCGACGCGCATCACTCGGCCTTCACCGAGTCGATCAGCACCATCACCTTGCCGTTCGGGAACGGCAGCCCGCCGAGCGAGTCGCAGATCGGCGGCACGACATGGAAGCCCACCTCCGCCGCGGAGTCTGGCGGCGTGATGTCCACGTCCTGCCAGGGCGTCGACCACGGGTACGCGGAGTCTTCGCCCGTACGCGTGAGATTCGCCGACGAAGGCTCTCCCACGGCGACCTGCCCGGACGGCGTCGTCGCGCTGAAGCGGAGCACCGAGGGTACCAGCGGCGCGCCGCTCGAGCCTTCGCGATCGGCCGCGAGGAGCCGCGCGCGCACGCGTACTTTCTTGATCGCATGACCCGGCGCGAGGCGAGCGGCGAAGCCCGACGGCGTCGGACACGAGTTCACGTTGTCGATGGTGAGCGCGAGACACCCGCCGCTCTCGCAGCGCTCGTCGGCGACGCGCGTGAGATTGCCCCACGTCGCGCCGGAGGAGTCCGCATCGAAGTCGTGCGCGGCCCGCGCTTCGCCCACGTCGCGGAAGCGGAAAGCGCCCGTGAACGGGACGAGCGCGTTGTTGCTCGGGTCGGCTACACCCGTCGGCGCGACGACCGTGCGGCTCACGCCGTTCACGGTGGCAAACGTCTGCGCCTGACCGAAGTACCCCGTCACGACGTTCGGCACATCCTTCTCGACGCGCGCCGGCCAACCAGCCTCGGGCAGCGCGGTCGTCAGGGCCGGGAAGATCGCGCCCACGGGGAGCGGCTCCGCGAGGTCGACCTGCAGCGTGTCCCACGGGAGCCAGAGCCCGTCACGGCTCTTCGGCGGCGGCGCGATGCGCATCTCGGGCGGGAGGTCGTCGGCGCGGAGCGCGCCCTTGCCTTTGACGGCGAACGAATCGACGACGTCGCCGGCGCTCGCGGAGAGCTCGCCGACGGCGGTGAACGCGTTCGAGAGCGCGCCTGTCGCGTCGCGCTCGAGGCGAATCTCGGTGAAGGTGTTCGACTCGCGGAGCAGCCCGAACGAGACCTTGCCGGAGAGGACGACCGCGTCGGCCTGGACGCTCACGGTCAGAGCAGACCGCGTCCCCCAACGCGGCGTGAGGTGCGCGACGAAGGGCGCTGCGCCCGCCGCGCCGCGCTCGATGTCGAGGCGCGCCAGGTTACCGACGGCCGCGCGCTGGGTGCCGAGCGGAACCATCGACGTCGTGCCGCCGTCGGAGCGCGTGACCTCCGAGAAGACGAGGAGCCGCGAGCCCGCCAGCGCCGGCGGCGGATCCGGGTTCGATTCTTTGCACGAAGCGAGGCCGCAGCGCAGGTCGTCGTTCGTTCCAGCGGGACCGCCGCCGTCCTCCGCGACGGCGCCGCATGCGAGGGCGGAAGGAGCGAGGAGGGCGAGAAGGAAGGAAGGCAGGCCAAGAGAAGGACGGAGGAGGCTCGGCATGGCACACCGCCGGAGCACGCGGTGTGCCATTCGATGTGTGCGGAAGCGGTGACGATGCGCACGGAGAGTTGCGCAAGGGCGTGCCGCGGTGTGCCGATGGTAGGATCGCTGTGCCTGCCTCGCGGCGCATGCGCGCTTCGTCACGCGACACGCTCCGCGCGGGTGGTGTACGAAGGGCGCTCGTCGGTCGCGATGTCCGCCTTCGTCGTCGTCATCGGTCATGGTCCGGATCTCGAGGCGCCAGAAGGTGCCGCGACGCTCCTCCGTACGCTCGGCGCCGACGTGCGCACGCTCGATCTATGGGAGGAAGGCAACGCGCTGTTCGCGACGGAAGGCGCGCAAGCTCGCGCGATCGTCATCGAGGCGGGCGACCGGCCGGATCTCGCCGTTGCGGCTCTCCGCGCGGTGCGGAAGACACCCGAGCTCGCCGAGACGCCCGCCATCGTCGCGGTGACGCCGCGGCAAATCGCACGCGTCGACCCGGCGAGCGGCTTCGACGACTTCATCGTCATGCCGTGCACGCCCTCCGAGCTCTACGCGCGCATCCGGCAGCTCGAGTGGAAGCGCAGCGAGTTCTCGACCGAAGAGCGCGTGAAGATCGGACAGCTCGTCGTCGATCGTGCGGCGCACGAGGTGCTGGTCGACGGGCGCCCGATCCCTCTGACGGCGAAGGAGTTCGCGCTGCTCGCCTTCCTCGCGCAGCACCGCGGGCGCGTGTTCTCGCGCGAGTCGCTCCTCGCGCGCGTGTGGGGGGCCAGCTACGAGGGCGGTCCGCGCACCGTAGACATCCACGTGAGACGGCTGCGTATGAAGCTCGGCGAAGCGTTCCCGCTCGAGACGTTGCGCGGGGCCGGGTACAAGCTCCGCACGCCGACGAGCCGCGCGCAGGACGCGGCTGCGGAAGAAGCAGACGCGAGCACGAACCGCGCGGGAGAGGACGATGGCGACTGAGAAGAAGCGGACGATTCGGCCGATCGTGCGCCTCGCGATCAGCATGGGGTGCCCGTGCAGCATCGGCCCGGAGGTCGCGGTGCGTGCCGCGCTCGATCTCGAGAAACGGGACCGACGCGCGTACCCGCTGATCATCGGAGACCTCGAAGCTGCACGCGCGGGCGCACGGGCGGCGCACATCGACGAGCGGCGCGTCGTCAAGGTGCGGACTCCGCAAGATGCGTGGGACTACGCCTGGCGTGGGGCGATCTTCGTGCACGAGACGCAGGCGCCGCTCGCAGCCGGCGATCGGAAGCCGGGCAAGCCGACGGCAGCGTCCGGCGCGGCGCAGCTCGGGTGGATCGACGACGCGCTGGATCTCGTGACGGGAGGCGAGGCGGACGCGCTGGTGACCGGGCCGGTCAGCAAGGACGCGATCGCGCGGTCCGGCGCGCGGGGCGCTTCTTCGTTCCGCGGACACACGGAGCACCTCGCGCGGCGGCTCGATGCGGGCGACGTGACGATGGCGTTCTACAGCGATGGCCTCGTGAGCTCGCTCGTGACGACGCACCTGCCGATCGCGAAGGTGCCGCGTGCGATCACGCGTGAAGCGGTGGCGCGCGCCATCGTGCACACCGCGGAGCTCGTCAGCCTCGTGCCCAGCGAAGCGCATCGTCGCTGCATCGCGGTGGCCTCGCTCAATCCGCACGCGGGGGAGGCGGGCCTCCTCGGTGGCGAAGAGGCGACGGCCATCGCCCCGGGCATCGCGCTCGCGAAGAAGCAGATCGAGAAAGCGAAGCTGCGCGTCGCGGTGGAAGGCCCGGTGGGCGCGGAGACGGCGTTCCGCCGCGCGAACCTGGGCTGGTTCTCGGCGGTGGTCGCGATGTACCACGACCAAGCCACCATCCCGATGAAGCTCTCGAGCTTCGGCAGCACGGTCAACGTGACGGTGGGCCTCCCGGTCGTCCGCACGAGCGTCGACCACGGCACGGGCTACGACATCGCAGGCAAAGGCGAAGCGGAATCCCACGGCATGCTCCACGCGATGGCGCTGGCGGCGCAACTGTGGCGCGCGAGAGAGAAGCGCCGGCGGCGGCGATAGGGGAGGGGGCGCGCGGCGGGGCGGCGGCGCGCGGCGGACGCGGATGCGGACGCGGATGCGGATGCGGCAGGCGTATGCGGGCGCCGTCGCCGTCGCGGTTGAAGGCAATGCAGACGCCGACGGGCACGCGCATGGGTCCGCGCGCGGCTGCCGACGAGGACGGCCACGCGCCGTGACGGCGGACGAGGCAGGCTTGGCCGGACGTACCGGCGTTCGGGCAGCAGCAAGCAACCGACGCCGCGCTGGAACCCGAGCCGGTCCGTGATGGGATCTTAGTGGCGAGTGGCGCGCCGCCGCCCCGGTGCCGGTGCGACCCGTTCGCTTGCCGCCGTCCACTCGCCGCCGTCCACTGAGCGCCGACCCGCCGAACACCATGCCCTGCGGCCGGCACATCACCTCCCTTCGCCGCGTCGCCGCTGCCGCCGTGCGCTCCGCCGGAGCGTCGGCGTCCTTCGGTGCCGCTGCGTCGGTCAGCGCCGCCCCGACTTCCGCTCCTGCTCCGCAAGACCGGAAAGGCGCCGACCGCCATCACGCGCGCGAGCTCACGACGCCGCGTACGCCGCGGGTCGTCGACGTACGCAGTGACATGAACACCACGCCTCACGGTTGGTCGACCGTGAGCGGCCTCCGCACGCTCGTCGCGCAGCCCGTCGACTCCCTCGCTGTCTCCGCCGCGCCAGCGGCCGCCACTCCACACGGCGAATGCGTCCCCATTCGTCACGTGGCACGCTGCTGCCGATGCGCATGCGTCGTCATCGCGGTCTTCAGCCGCCCGGCTTCATCCGGCGGGGCATCCTCCGCGCCGCCGCAACGATCTCCGCCATCGCAGCCCTCCACGTCGTCGCGCTGACGACGCTCCCCACCGGCTGCAGCAGCGCATGCACGCCGGACCCGCGCATGTCGTTCTACGTCGAGGTCATCGACGCGGCGAGCGGCGCGGCCGTCTGCGACGCGACCGTCACGTACGCGTCCGAAGCCACGTCTGCAGCCCGAGCGAAGGCCGAGCCGCGCATCCTCGCGAAGAGCTGCACGTACAGCGGGCCGAACGAGGCGGTCGGCACGTTCGCCGTCACGGTGGAGCGGTCCGGCTTCACCGCACAGACCCAGACCGTGGACGTCCCGTTCGACGGCTGCCACGTCGAGATGCAGCGCCTCCGGGTCGCGCTGGAGCGCGTCCGCTGATCCCACGAACGCGCGGCGCGCTCGTCGTCACGCTCGAGGTGCGCGACGCGTTCTGCAAGCGGAACATCGAACGGTCGGGCGGCGTCCCACGCCACATGGCACGGTTACTCATGGCAAGGCTCCCATGATCCGCGGCATCGTCACCAAGGCACTCGTCGCAGCATTCGGTATCGCCGCGCTGGCGATGTCGCCTGCGTGCTTCACGGAGGCGTGCACGCTGGACGCGCGGACGTCGTTCTCCGTGTCCGTCTTCGACGCGGCGGGGGCCCGGATCTGCGATGCGACGGTCAGCTATGCGCACGAGGGCGGCCCGTTCCGGCAGACGCAGCTGCTTCCCGGACCGAACGATCAGTCGAACTGCTACTACGCCGGCCCGATCGAGGAGGTCGGCCGCTTCGTCGTCGCGGTCGAGAAGCAGGGCTACGCACGCCAGACGGTGAGCGTCGACGTCGAGGACGACGGCTGCCATCCGGAGTTCGAGAGCGTGCGCGTCGTCCTCACGCGGTGACCGCGCGCGTCGCCCCGCGCTCCGCGGGTCCGCGCCAGTTTCAGTGCCGCCCGAACAGCTTGTAGACGAGAAACGCCATCACGAGGACGAACATCATCGCGGCGCTCGCGGTCCACTGCCACGGGATCTTCTCGCGCGGCGGCGTCTTCGTCGCCAGCATCATCTGCGTCGCCGCGATGACGATGCCGTCGATCTTCTTCTGCGCGCGCGCGCCCTTCACCGGGTCGTCCTTCAGCGCGCGGTAGCGGCCCGCAAGGACCGGGAGCAGCTGCTTCTCAATTGCGTGGCCGAGCGCCGCCTGATGGGGCTTGTCGTCGTCCCACGCTTCGAGCACGCGCGACCACAGCGCCTCGAACACCGCGTCCGTCGACTCGTCTTCATCGTTGTCTCGCGCTTCGCTCACCGCCCGACCATTCAAAGCTACTTCGCGCTGTCGATCCAGATCGTCACCGGGCCATCGTTCAGGCTCGTGACCTTCATGTCTGCGCGGAAGCGGCCCGTCTCGACGTTCACCCCCTGCGCGCGCGCCTCCGCCACGAACGCTTCGTACGCGCGCTCCGCCTCTTCCGGCGCCATCGCGCCCTCGAAGCTCGGCCGGCGGCCCTTCCGCACGTCGCCGTAGAGCGTGAATTGACTGACCACGAGAAGCGCCCCGCCCACGTCGACGACGCTGCGGTCCATCTTGCCCTCCTCGTTCTCGAAGATGCGGAGGCCGAGCACCTTGCCGAGCACATACGCGCGCTCGGCTTCGCCGTCGCCCTTGCCCGCGCCGAGGTAGACGAGGAGCCCGCGCTCGATCGCCCCCGTCATCTCGCCCGCGACTTCCACCTTCGCCCACGCCACACGCTGCACGACCGCGCGCATCGGGTCAGATCCGCAGCGCGCGCCGGAGCTCGGCGACCTTCGCGAAGTACTCGTTGCGGTCGTACGGCTCGTTCAGGATGTGGAAGTCCTTCTGCGAGAGGCCCACGCACCCGAAGCAATACGTGCACCCCGAGCAGCCGACGCAGCGAATCAGGTACGCGCTCGACATGCAGCGCTCGCACTTCTCGCAATGCGAGCAGGCGAGGCATCCGCTGCAGTCTTTGCAGTGCTGGCACTCGCTCGAGTCGACGCACCCCGTGCAGTAGTGCGAGCGCGCGACGTTCCGGCACTCCACGAGGAACGTCGAGTCGGTGCAGCGCTCGCAGCGCTCACACGCCAAGCACCCGACGTTTCCGGTGCCCTTGCCGTGCTCGGCGAGGAGCTCCCGGAAGCGCGCTTCGAAGTCCGCTGCGTCGCGAGACATCAGAGGTTTCTCGTTTAGGCAGGGGCTTCCGAAAAAGATACGCCGAACGTTTGGCCCGAGGTGGGCACATGTAGGAGCGTATGCCCCACGCGCACTCTGGGACCAACCCCCGGATGCGGTGAGGAGGACGTGATGAAGCCCGTCGTTTCTTCGATCGTAGCCCTCGCGATCGCGATCGCGCCCTTCGCCGCGGTCGCGTCCGAGAAGACCGCTCACGCCAAGCCGACCACGGCGAAGGTCGTGAAGCACAAGACCGCCAAGCACTCGGCGGACAAATCCGAGAAGACCGAAAAGATCGAGAAGGTCGCCAAGACCGAGAAGACCGAAAAGGCGACAAACGCCGACCGCGAAGACGCACCCGTCCTCCGCGTGAAGCACGGCAAGCATGGCAAGCCGGTCCTCCACCATGCGCACAACGTCGATCTCGGCGGCGCCGGTCACCACGAGCCGAAGGTCGAGCGCAACGTCACCGTCGTCCCCGTCTCGATGACGACGAAGTCGAGCCACGGCAAGCTCACCAACGCTTCTCACACGTCGAAGGACGTGAAGGAAACGCGGGAGGCGAAGGCCTCCGAGCTGCCGAAGCTGCCGCCGCCCTCGTCGTCGACGAAGGCGAGCTCCAGCAAGAGCGGCGCCGAGAAGGGCGCGCGCAAGGGCAGCGAGAAGAAGAGCGACGCCTCCGAAGACGGCCAAAGCGAGCGCGACGGGGAGCTCGCCGATCTCGTCGCGCGCATTCGCGGCAAGCACGACGAGAAGGCCGACAAGGCCGACAAGGCCGACAAGGCCGACAAGGCCGACAAGAGCGAAGAGAAGGCCCACAAGAGCGCGAAGCACGCGTCGGGCAAGGCTCCGGCTCCGTGCACCAAGGATCCCGTGGAGATGATCCGCGGGCCCGAGGTCGACACGTTCACGCTGACGAAGTGCGACGGCACCATCGCGCCGCTCGCCATCGAGCATCTCTCCGTCGCCATCCGCCCGGGCAGCTCGGCCCGGCCGGTCGCCCCGATCACGGAGCTCGCGAAGAAGAAGGGAAGCGAGCTCGCGCGCGGCATCCACCGCGTCGACGAGCGGCTCGCGCAGCGCCTCCAGGCGCTGGTCGATCACTTCCACAAACCCGGCGCTCCGGTGAAGCTCTCCGTCGTCTCCGGCTATCGCCCGGCGTCCGTCGGCAGCATGCACGCGAGCGGCCGCGCGATCGACTTCCGCCTCGAGGGCGCGAAGAACGAAGACATCGTCGCGTTCTGCAAAACGCTCCCGGACACGGGCTGCGGCTACTACCCGAACAGCTCGTTCGTGCACCTCGACGTGCGCGACCCCGGCGCCGGCCACGTCTCGTGGATCGACGCGAGCGGCCCGGGCGAGACGCCGCGGTACGTCTCGAGCTGGCCGCCTTCGGTCCCGCGCGAGAAGCACGAGAACCTCGAGCCGGCCTCCGCACGCGAGCCCGTCGAGACGCAGGATCGCGATGGCATGCCCGAGGTCGTCGACGAGCATCCCGGCGAATCGCCGGCGAACTGAACGACTCCTGCGCCGGCGCCCGCGCCGGTGGCACGCGCGAGCAGGACACCATTGTCAGCCCGGAGAAAGCCCCACGGACCTCACGGTTCGCGGGGCTCGCCGCATTTCAGCGGCGCAAGACGCGGAAAATCCCGCCTGAACGCCGCTCCGTGGCCTCGGGCACGAGCGCTGCAGTAGGCCCGCCCGGAGGATGACAATGACGCGTTCCCTGCTCGGAGTCCTGGTCAGCGGTTGTGTCGTGCTCGCGGGCTGCTCGTCGTCGACGACCGCAGACACGAGCGCCTACTCGGGCGCGACAGGGGCGGAACGGAACGCGGGCGCGGCGCCTCCTTCGGGCGCGGGGTCGTCGAGCGGCGGAGCGTCCACCGAAGCGCCGCCCTCTGGCGCGCCGACCGGCACGCCCGGCGACGACGTACAGGCGGGCCTCCTCACCGCCGGCGCGTGGGACGACAATCTCAACTACGACTTCTTCGGCAAGTACCTCGCGCAGTCGTCGACGTCCGTCGGCCGCACCATCTTCACGAAGGCCGAGCACGACGCGGCGCACGCGCGCGTCGCGCAAGGTGGCGGGGCGAAGACCGAGCTCGACGTCGCCGTCGTCTTCGATACGACCGGCAGCATGGGCGACGAGCTCAAGTACCTCCAGACCGAGATGCACGCGATCGCGTCGACGCTGAACGCGAAGTTCCCGGGTACGACTCCGCGCTTCGCTCTCGTCGTCTATCGCGACGTCCACGACGAGTACCTCACGCGCAAGTTCGATTTCACGGCGAACGTCGGCGAGTTCCAGGGCCACTTGAACCAGCAGAGCGCGGGCGGCGGGGGTGACCGGCCCGAAGCCGTGCCCGAGGGGTTCGAGGCCGGCGTCGGCCTCTCGTGGCGCGCGGAGCCGAACGTCGCGAAGCTGATGTTCTTCGTCGCCGATGCGCCGCAGCACACGGGCACCGAGCCGCGCGTGAAGGCGGCCGTCGAAGCGGCCGTGCAGAAGAACGTGCACGTCTATCCCGTTGCGGCGAGCGGCGTCGATGCCTCGGCGGAGCTCACCCTTCGCGAAGCCGCGCAGTACACGGGAGGCCGCTACTTGTTCCTCACCGACGACTCGGGCGTCGGCAACACGCACGCCGAGCCGCACATCCCTTGCTACACGGTCACGCGCCTCGACCGCGCGATCGTGCGCATGGTGCAGAGCGAGATGACGGGCGCGCGCGTCGAGCCCGCGGCAGAAGACGTGATTCGCACGGTGGGCAATCCTGTCGGCGGCAAGTGCACCATCGGCGACGAATCGCAGGTGACGCTGTACTGAACGCGCCGCCGAGGGCACGCGGCACGCGGGACGTCGCGTGACCGAGGGGGGCTCACCTCGCGCCCGTGGTGCGGAGCCCCCGTCCGCCGCGAGTCGCACATGCGGCACGGCCTGGTTCTCTCGCGCGAAGACGCGGTTTCGCCGACGCGGCCGCGTCGGCACCTCCGTTGCTCGAAGGCGTTCTCGTGAGCGCCCGTACGAGTCGCCGCGTAGCCCTCGCCGCCGTCATCCTGATCGCGTGCGGGGGCGGAGATCCCGACGCTCCTCCCGGGGAAGCAGCAGCGCCGTCTGGCTCATCCTCGGGAGACGGCGCGCCGCCGCCGACAGGGCCGAACGCACCGCCTACGCCACAGGCACCGTCGCCTTCACGCGCGGGCTTCGAGAAAGCCTTTGCGGAGAAGGCCGGCGCGATCGACTGCTCGCGGTCACTCGAACAAATGACCGCGAGCGGAAGCGCCTCCCTCGCATTCGGGGGCGTGACGCTCGTCGCGGGGTACGAGCAGAAGGGCCAGAATCAAGATCCCGTCCTCGCCAGATTCGACGGCAGCAATCGGACCTATTGCGAGCACCACGAGCGCGAAGCTCCGGACGGGCGGGCGCTCGGCCTCACATGGGATGGTGGACCCACCGCGTACGTCGTCTACACCATCGTCGGAGGCGGGAGCGCCTTCGACGCCAAGGCGAAGGGGAGCTGGCTCGATCGCTACGGCGACGGCGGAGCGTCGTCGAAGGTCACGTACGTCGGTGAGGTGGACGTTGCGAGCGGCGCGCTCGTCCGCGGTTCGTTCCTGATCGCGAAGAAGTCCGACGGGAAGACGAACTCCCATGCTCCGAAGGGCGCAGTGACGGTCACCGCCGACGGGTCCGGGCTCGAGGTCCTCGGTGAGTCGGCCTTCCAACCGTTGAACCCCGATCGCAGCATCCAGAAGTGCACGGGATACCCGTTCCAGACGCGGTACGTGCTGTCGCGCGATCTCACGCGGCTCGTGTGCGCGTCGTCGACGAACTGCGTCGGCGCCGCGCCATGCCCGTGACCGCGCGAAAACCGGTCAGCTCGGTAGCGCGCAGAAGCCTTCGTAGTCGATGTAGCTCGTGATCGTCGGCGACGCGCTGCACACCGGGCAGCTCGGGTCGCGTCGAAGGCGGAGCTCGCGGAACTTCATCTTGAGGCTGTCGTACGTGAGGAGGCGCCCGACGAGCGGCTCGCCGCGTCCGAGGATCAGCTTCACCGCTTCCGTCGCCTGGAGCACGCCGATGACGCCCGGAAGGATCCCGAGGACGCCGGCTTCCTGGCAGCTCGGCGCGAGGTGCGGCGGCGGCGGCTCGGGATACAGGCAGCGGTAGCAAGGGCCCGCCGCGATGCCGAGCTTCTTCGCCGCGCTTTCGGGAACGAACGTGGTGAGCTGTCCGTCGAAGCGGAAGATCGAGCCGTGCACGACCGGCTTCGCGAGAAAGACGCTCGCGTCGTTCACGAGGTACCGCGTCGGGAAGTTGTCGGTGCCGTCGACGATGACGTCGTAGTCGGCGAAGAGCCGCTCCACGTTCGAGCTGTCGAGGCGCTCTTTGTAGCCGACGACCTTCACGTCGGGATTGAGGTCCTTCAGCACCTTCTCGGCGCTCTCGATCTTCGGCGTTCCGACGCGACTCGTCGCGTGCACGATCTGGCGCTGGAGGTTCGAGGCATCGACGACGTCGGCGTCGACGAGGCCGAGCGTGCCGACGCCCGCGGCCGCGAGATAGAGGCTCGCGGGCGAGCCGAGCCCGCCCGCGCCGATGAGGAGCACCTTGCTCTTCAGGAGCTTCGCCTGGCCACCCTCGCCGACCTCGGGCAGGAGCAGATGGCGCGAGTAGCGGTCACGCTGCGCTTCCGTGAGCTGCGGAGGCGTGTCGATCGGATAGCCGAGGTCCTTCCAACGCACGAACCCCGGGTTCGCGGTCTCGACGTTCGTGTAGCCGAGCTCCGCGAGCGTCTTCGCGGCGAGCGCCGAACGCGTGCCGCCCGCGCAGTACGCCACGATCTTCGCGTTCTTGTCGGGCAGCCGCCCTTCGACCTGGATCTCGAGGAAGCCTCGCGGAATCGAGATCGCGCCCGGGATGAACCCCGCCCGATACTCCTCCTTCTCGCGAACATCGAGGAGCGTGTACGGCTCCTTCTTCTCGAGACGGCGCTTCAGCTCGTCGAGCGAGACCTCTTTGGTCTCCTTCCGGACGGTCGCAATGAGATCGGTGTACGTGGTCGGCATGAGAGGACCCTCGAAGAGCCGGAGGACGGCTCGTCCGTTATAACGGATTTCTACCGCGCGTCCACGCAGACCCGCAGAGACGCGTCTCTCCTCCGATGCGCCGGCCAGCGACCGGGTCGCGCCCGCCGCGCACCCGCGCGCGCCGGATACCTCAGCCGGTGGCGCCGAGCAGCTCGACCCGCATGCGCGTCACGAGAGCACGCGCGTCGACCGGGCGCTGCGCGTCGGGACCCGTGCAGACGGCGGCGAGCGGCCGGAACCGCGCGACGGTCGTCTCGTCGTTCGTGACGTCGAGCACGTCTTCGAGCACGCGGCCGAAGCCGTACACGTCGTCCCGCGGATCGCTCGCGCGCCCGGCCATGCGTTCCGGCGAGAGGTACCCGAGGCTGCCTGCGGGCGTCGGCTCACCGGCGCGCCTCGCGATGCCGAAGTCGGTCAGCACGGCGCCGCCGCCGCGCGCGATGAGGACGTTCGCGGGCTTCACGTCGTGGTGCACCCAGCCGCCCGCATGCGTACGCGCGAGCGCGACGGCGAGCGGATACGCCCAACGTTCGATCGGCAGGAGGTGCGTCATGTTGCGCGCCCGGATGTGCTCGCGGAGCGTTCCGTGCTGCGCCCACTCGAGCGCGAGCCAGCCATGGTCGGGGTCGAGGTCGAACACGCGCACGACGCCGGGGCCCTCGAGCGCAACGGCGACGCGCGCCTCGTGCGCGAGCTGCGCGCGGTCGCGCTCCGGCTGATGATAGACCTTCAGCGCGACGTGCCGACCGAGCTCGCGGTCGACCGCTTCGTACACCGCGCCCGCGCCGCCGCGGCCGACCTCGCGCAGGAGATCGAACGGCGCATCCGGCTCGCGCGTGACCACCGTTGCGCCCGGCGCAATCGCCTTTTGCTCGATCTCGTAGCCGAGCTGCGAACGCCAGCGTCGATGACGCTCGCGCGCACCCGGGTGATCGTAGTCGCGAAGGAGCACGCGTTCGACGAGCGACAGCGCGGTGGGGAAGTCGCCGCGACGCTCCGCGAGGTCACCGAGCATGAGGAGCGCGGGCGACGACGTGGCGCCCTGGAGCGCGCGTGCTGCCACGTCGAGCTCTCCCCGGTCGACGAGCGCGCTGCCGAGCGCGAGGAGCACGGCGTCCGGCAGCGTGCGCATCTGTGTCGTACGTACGAGCTCCTCGACGGCGCGCGCCTCGTCGGGCGTCGCCCGCAGCTGCGCGAAGAGATACAGCGCTTCCTCCGTCGTGGGCCCACCGGCGAGCCCGACGCGCACGAGCTTTGCGATGTCTTTGGCGACGGGCGAGCCGCCGTCGTCGGCCGGATCCGTCGTGCGCCGCGCTCCCGCTCCGCGCGGTTTGCTCGGCGCGCCTGCCTCCGGCGACGGCGCGTCGGACGCGCTGCCTCCTCTCTTCAGGAACGACCAGAACCCCATCGCAGCGCCGCCGAGTGTACTCGGAAACGCCGGCGTCAGCGGCCCTGCACCGGCGTCGCCGGGATCATCACCTGGCGCGCGCCGTCGTAGACCGCTCCGGTCCAGAACACATGCGCCGCGCCGACGTCTTCGATGTCTTCGCTCTTGAAGTCGACGTAGACCGAGTGAACGCCGCCCGGCGGGATCGAGTACGGCTTGTGCAGCGTCGTCGTTCCTGCCGAGCGCGCGAGCACGTGACCGTTCTCGAGCTGGCACGAGACCGCGTCGCGATCGACCGTGAGCCACGAGCTCCCGAGGTTGTAGAACGTCGCTCGCACGAAGAGGCGGTTCTTCCGGCGATAGACCTCCTGCGGGACCACGCGCACCTCCTCGGTGGCGATCGGCTGCGCGCGCCACGCGTGCTTGCTGCCCATGCAGCCGGTGACGAGGAGAGATGAAGAGAGAAGGAGAAGGGCAACGAACCGCCGCATGAGCGGCGAGTTTGCACGTCAGCGGCCCTGCAGCAAGCCGCTCAGGTCGAGACGACGCGCACGGCGGGCTCGCCCTTCCGGGCGGTCGTGATGCAGTCGCCCGCCAGCAGCGTCGCGTGGTCGGCCCACTCGACGTCGCCGGCGTAGCAGTGCGTGCCGCTGCCGACGAGCTCGACCCAGCCGTCCGCGCCGGGCACGAGCGTCAGGCCCGACACCGGCAAGCACGCTTTGCCGAGGCACGCGACGTAGCGGTGGCCCGCGACCTCGATCTCCGTCGCTCCGGCGAGCCGCGTCGACGGCGCGAGGCGCAACGTCACCTCGCGACCGAGCTTCAGCTCGAGCCCGTCGCGCACGGGGAGCGCGCCCGCGAGATTGATCCCGCGGAGCTGCGTGCCGTTGCGGCTGCCCAGATCGCGGACGACGACCTCGCCGCCCTCTCGCATGATGCGCACGTGCTGACGGCTGACCGCGTTCGAGCTCACCTTGATCGAGCCTTCGGTGCGGCCGATCACGACGTCGTCGCCGAGCACCATGGTCCAGCGCTCGCCGAGCATCTCGAGCGCGACGATGGGCGCGAGGACGCGACGCGCGCGGAGGCCGTTCGCCCGTTCGCGGAGAGGCGCGTCGTCCGGCGTCGCCGCGAGCAGCTCGTCGAGCGCGGCGAGCGCTTCGCGTCTCCGCCCGCATTCGATCATGAGGTCGACGTCTTTCGTGCGATCGACGCGTGCGCGAGAGACGCGCTCCTTGTGCTGCTCGGTCGCGAGGAGGAACTCGAGCCCTTCGACGTCTCCCGCGGCTTGGAGCGCGCGGGCCTCGCCCTCTTTGTCGCCCGCGCGGGCGTACGCCTCCGCGGCCTTCAGCGACTCGCCGATGGCCTCGAGATCGCGGGCCGCCTCGATGACCTCGTGACGCGCGACCGCGCTGATCGTGGCATCTCCCGCGAGCGCGAGGAGGAGCTCGGCCCGGCGGAGGCGGGCTTCTTTGTTCCGGTCGGTGCCCGCGCCCGAGAGCTGCGCGGCCTGCGCGAAGAACTGCAGCTTCGCGCGTGGATCGGTCTCGCCGTCGGCGCGCAGGATCATGACGCGCGCCGCTTCGTCGGGCTGCCCCGACTCGCCGAAGAGCTCGGCGGCCCTCACGAGATCGCCGCGCAGCTCGGCCGCCCGCGCCTGCGCGACGTAGCGACCCTTGCCGAAGAGACGGTCGAAGAACGCCAACGTGGCGAATCTAGCACCGGCCGCATGGTAGAAGTTCGGCCATGGCGAGAACGAAGGCGGCCTTCTTCTTCCTCCTCGGCGGCGTCGCGTCGGCGGCCGCGCTCGGTGCGACTGCTTCGTGCGGCTCGGAGGAGCCGCCGAGCGTCTTCCCGCAGCCCGATACGGGGGCCGGCGCGACGGACGACGGCGGAGACATCCCGCTCTTCGACTCGGGACCGACCGTCCACGACGACTTCAAGGAGCCGATCTTCGCCGACGGCGCACCGGCGAGCGCAGTGCAGGTCTTCGCGAAGCCCGACGCGACGGCCGGCGCGGGCCCGTGCCTCTTCGAGCCGGAGCTCGGCTCGCTGTTCCCGACGAACTGGCTGCGTCCGCGCTTCCGTTTCACGACCGCGGCGCCGACGGAGAACCTCTTCCAGATCAAGCTCGTCGTTCCGAACGAGGTCTCGCCGCTCGTCATCTACACGACGAAGAGCGGCTACACGCTCGACAAGGCGATCTGGCAGATCGTCACCCGCGTCGGGATCGGCACCGTGCACGTCACCGTCCGCAGCGCGACGGTGGACGCCGCGGGCGCGGTGACCGCGGGGCCGTTCAAGGGGTCCGAAGGCGACATCGAGATCGCTCCCGTGCAGGCGACGGGCTCCGTCCTCTACTGGACCACCAGCGGCGGCACCGTGCTGAAGGGCTTCAAGGTCGGCGACGAGAGCGTGCAGAGCGTCATCACGCCTGCCTCCGCGCAGACCGCCTGCGTCGCGTGCCACACGTCGACGCCCGATGGCCTCTACGCGGGCGTCAACGCTTCGAGCGATCCGGGCAACGGCACCGAGCCGGGCTCCATCGCGATCCGCAGCGTCGATGGGACGGCCGCGGAGCCTCCGTTCCTCACGCCGTCCGCGAAGCAGCTCCTCGCGCGCACGAACCAGCACGCGCCGACGTTCTCGAAGGCGCACTGGACCGCCGGCGATCACACCGTGCTCACGATGCTGCCGGTGAGCGGCAAGACCGAGATCGTGTGGACGGACCTCGAGGCGACGTCTGCCGCGCAGGGCACGGGCTGGAACGTGCTCGCTCGCGGGGGTGACGCGCGCGCGGCGTCGTCTGCCGTGTTCTCGCACGACGGAACGAAGGTCGCGTACGTCTCGACGACCGGCTCGAGCGCCGGCGTCATCGCGAACGACGGGCAGGTGTTCGTCGTTCCTTACGGCAACCGCGCCGGAGGCACCGCAACGGCCGTCGCGGGGGCGAGCGACCCGGCGTTCAACCAGTTCTATCCGACGTTCTCGGCGGACGACGCCCTGCTCGCCTTCAATCGCGTGACGACGGGGCAGTCGAGCTACAACAACCCCGCCGCGGAGGTCTTCGTCGTTCCGTCGGCAGGCGGCACGCCCACGCGGCTCGTGGCGAACGATCCGCCCGCTTGCCTCACGACGAAGAAGAGCCCGGGCCTCACCAACTCGTGGCCGAAGTGGTCGCCCGAGGTGCAGCGCGCCGGCGGCAAGGACTACTACTTCCTCGTGTTCTCCTCGACGCGCAACCCGGCGTCGAACGGCGGACCGCAGCTCTACGTCGCTCCCATCGTCGTGAGCGGCGGCACGGTCACGACGTACGCCGCGCTCTATCTCTGGAACCAGCCCGAGAACGAGAACAACCACACGCCGGCGTGGGACGTCTTCAAGCTGCCCGGCCCGAAGTGAACGCGGGCCGCCGCATGAGCGAGGCGCCGCGCCCGCACGGTCGAGGCGTGAAGAGGGCGACGAGGTAGGCACGCACGACGCGTGCCGATCCGGGCCCGGAGCCATTGACGGATTTCGTCGCATCACCGACGCTTTCCGTTACATGGCGAACCAGAACAGGCTCGGCGAGCTCCTCGTCCGAGAGAAGCTGATCTCGCTGGCGCAGCTGCGACAGGCGCAGGACGAGCAGAATCGCTCGGGCCAGAACCTGGGCTACACCCTCGCGCGCCTCGGGTTCATCAGCGACCAGGAAATCACGAATTTCCTCTCCCAGCAGTACCGCGTCCCGACGATCAATCTCGAGGAGTACGAGATCGACGCGGAGATCTTGAAGCTCGTCTCGAAGGAGCAGTGCGAGAAGCACCGGGTCATCCCCGTGTCGCGCGCGGGCAGCTCGCTCATCGTCGCGATGGCGGACCCGACGAACCTCCACGCCATCGACGATCTGAAGTTCCTCACCGGCTACAACATCGAGCCGGTCATCGCGAGCGAGACGGCGATCGCGAACGCCGTCGAGCGCTACTACAGCGCAGGCCCCTCGTACGACGAGGTCATGGCCGGCTTCGACGAGTCGGAGATCGAGTTCACCGGCGAAGAAGAGGACCTCAACGTCCTCGAGCTCGAAAAAGCGAGCGAGGACGCTCCCACCGTCCGCCTCGTGAACATGATCCTGCTGAACGCCATCAAGAAGGGCGCGAGCGACATCCACATCGAGCCGTACGAGAAGAAGCTTCGCGTCCGCTATCGCATCGACGGGGTGCTCGTCGAAGAGATGACGCCGCCGCTGAAGTTGAAGAACGCGATCGCGAGCCGTCTCAAGATCATGAGCCAGCTCGACATCGCCGAGCGCCGCCTCCCGCAGGACGGACGCATCAAGCTGAAGCTCGGCAAGGGCCGCGAGATGGACTTCCGCGTCTCCGTGCTGCCGACGCTGTGGGGCGAGAAGATCGTCATGCGGCTCCTCGACAAGGGGAACCTGCAGCTCGACATGACGAAGCTCGGCTTCGATCACAAGCCGCTCGACGACTTCCTTTGGGCGATCCGGCAGCCCTGGGGAATGGTGCTCGTCACCGGGCCGACCGGCTCCGGCAAGACGACGACGCTGTACTCGGCGCTCTCCGAGCTGAACAAGATCACGAGCAACATCAGCACCGCGGAAGATCCCGTCGAGTACAACCTCCACGGCATCAACCAAGTGCAGATGCACGACGAGATCGGCCTGAACTTCGCGATGGCGCTGCGCGCCTTCCTCCGTCAGGACCCGGACATCATCATGGTCGGCGAGATCCGCGACTTCGAAACCGCGGAAATCGCGGTGAAGGCGGCGCTCACCGGCCACCTCGTGCTCTCGACGCTGCACACGAACGACGCGCCGGCGACCATCTCGCGCCTCCTCAACATGGGCGTCGAGCCGTTCCTCATCACCGCGTCGGTCAATCTCGTCCTCGCCCAGCGTCTCGCGCGCAAGGTCTGTGTCGATTGCCGCCAGGCGGTGCAGGTCGAGCCCGAGGTCCTGAAAGATCTCGGCTTCACCGAAGCGCAGATCAACATCGCGAACGGCCGCCTCATGAAGGGCTTCGGCTGTCGTACGTGCAACGGCACGGGCTACAAAGGCCGCGTTGCGCTCTACGAGGTCATGCGCTTCACCGACAACCTGAAGGAGATGGTCCTCCAGGGATCGTCGACCGCGGAGCTCAAGCTCGCCGCGATCAAGGCCGGCATGATGACCCTCCGCATGTCCGGCATCACGAAGGTGCTCGACGGCGTCACGACGACCGAAGAGATCCTGCGCGTGACGATGGCGGACTGAGGAACAGGGGACAGCGAACTGGGAATTGCGGAGGCGCCCGCCGAGCGGGCGCCCTCTTTCGCGTCCGCACACGCCTCCGGACGAGCTACGGGCTTACGCGCTCGCACCTTCCGCGGCGGCGTCACTGCAAAGTTGTTTCGCGGATGGATCGCGCTGCTACGATTTGTCGCGATGACCCAGCCTGCCGACGTTCGCGTGAACCTCCACCAGCTGCTCAAGGCGATGGTCGAGAAGGGCGCCAGCGACATGCACATCACCGCGGGCGCGCCGCCGCTCCTCCGCATCGACGGTGAGGTCATCCCGCTCAAGCTCCCGCCGCTCACGCCGGTCGACACGAAGCACCTCTGCTACTCGATCATGACCGAGGAGCAGAAGATTCACTTCGAGAAGGAGAGCGAGCTCGATCTCTCGTTCGGCGTGAAGAACCTCTCGCGCTTCCGCGGCAACATCTTCTTGCAGCGCGGCGCCGTCGCCGGCGCGATCCGAACGATCCCGTTCAAGATTCTCTCGTTCGACGAGCTCGGGCTGCCGGCCGTCATCACCGACATCTCGAACAAGCCGAACGGGCTCGTCCTCGTCACGGGACCGACGGGCTCCGGCAAGTCGACGACGCTCGCGTCGATCATCGACAAGATCAACAGCGAGCAGCGCGTCCACATCCTCACGATCGAGGACCCGATCGAGTACCTCCATCCCCACAAGATGGCGGTCGTGAACCAGCGCGAGATCGGCGCGGATACGCAGTCGTTCAAAGGCGCGCTCCGCTACGTCCTCCGTCAGGACCCCGACGTCGTGCTCGTCGGCGAAATGCGCGACCTCGACACCATTGAGGCCGCGCTGACGATCGCCGAGACGGGTCACCTCGTCTTCGCCACGCTCCACACGAACAGCGCCGTGTCCACGATCAACCGCATCGTCGACGTGTTTCCGCCGCACCAGCAGGATCAGATCCGGAACAAGCTGTCGTTCGTGCTCCAAGGCGTCATCACGCAGCAGCTCCTGCCGCGCGCCGGCGCGCCGGGCCGCTGCCTCGCGATGGAGATCCTCGTGCCGAACGCCGCGATCCGGAACCTGATCCGCGAGAACAAGATCCACCAGATCTATGGCTCGATGCAGGTCGGTCAGGACAAGCACGGCATGATGACGTTGAACCAGTCGCTCCTGAACCTGTACCTCCGCAGGTTCATCACGCTCGAGCAGGCGCTCCTGCAGTCGAACGAGGCCGACGAGCTCAAGTCGATGATCGAGCAGCGCGCCGCGAAGATGGGCGCTGCCGGACAGGGAATGCAGGCGCGCTGAGCGCGCCGCGCATCACGTCCCGTCGCACACGCACTTGTCGTTCGTCGCCTTCTCGGTCGTGACGAACGACTTCGCGGGCGGCACCTTGTACGCCGCACAGTAGGTCTCGCACGCGCTCTTCGTGATGCCGGCTCCCGAGCCTCCGCACTGGCACTCGATGACGCCGCCGCCGAAGTCGGTCGCCTTGCCGCTCGCGAAGCCGCCGCCGGTGCAGAGCCCGTTGCAGCTGTCACCCGTCGTGCCGGGCGAGGCATCGCTCGCGTCGGCCGCGCTCGCGTCGGCCGCGCCCGCCTCGGCCTGCGCGGAGGCCTCCGCAGACGCGTCGACGCCGCCCGTCGATCCGCTCGACCCCTTGTCGTCGTCGCTGCTGCACGCCGCCAGGGCGGCAATGGACACGACGGTAAGGAGGGTGAGCGGAGCGCGGAGCGGCGTCGAGAGTAGGGTCATCAAGTCATACTAGACGCTCGGCGAGGTCGCCGGCGCCCGCATGATCATGCGTCGCACTCGGAGACGAGGCTGAACAGCGCCGGCGCCGTGCCCCCGACGGGCTGCAGCGTGAAGAGCGGCGCGTCGTTGTACTGGAAGCCGTTCTGCACGCCGAGCGTGAACTTCTGGGTCTTGCCGCCGTGGACGACGGTGACCGTGCGGGGGCCCGACTCGCGGCCGTTCGTCTTCGCGATCGTGAACGTGGCCGGCTCCGCCTTCAGCGTGATCTCGCCCGTGACGTCGTTCATCACGAGCTGGTTCCACGTGGCCTTTCCGTTCGCGCCGAGCTCGAGCCGAACGGCCGGGCCGTAGGCGCCTTCCGCGCGCGCCCAGAACACGAGGCCGCCCTTCTGGAAGTGGCGGTCCACGCCCGTCCAGTTCGCCCACTGCGAGTCCTTGATGACGAGGAGCTCGCCCGTGAGGCTCTTCAGGGTGAGGGACGGCGCGAGGGCCGTGCGGAGCGGAGCGGCCCAGGGGCTCGTCTTGATGACGTTCCGGAACTCGCCGCAGGTCATCACGGCGCGCGACGCCTCGTCGGCGATGTTCCACAGAAGGCCATTTTCGCTGTTGCAGACGCCGTTCGCGTTGCGGTCCTTCGACCACGCGACCGCGTTCTTGTAGTGAGCGAGCGCCGCGTTGTACTTGGCGGCGCCGCACGCGCTGAGCGCTTCTTCCGTCTGCTCGACGGCCTCGTCCGCGGCGTCTTCCGCGGGCGCGGCGCAGCCGATGGCGAGGAAGGTTGCACTGAGCGAGGTGACGGCGAAGAGGCGAGCGAGCGAGGTCATGGCGAAGGACTCCGTGGTGGTGACTGTCACTACAGTCGCCGGCTATGTAGTCCTCCGTATTCCACCGTCAAGGTAATGTTCCAGATCTGAAACACTTCTTCGCGCGCCGCGGCGGCTCGCCGTCTTCGGCGCTACTCGGGCGTCGCAGTCGGGACGACGACGAGCTCGTTGCGGCCGATGATCACGCGTTCGCGCCCGAGCGCCGTGATCCCGAGAAGCCCGGCGACGTCGTCTCCGAGCTGGTGCACGAGCGCTTCGAGCGTCGGAAACTGATCGGTCCGATCGACGGGCACGCGGCGCGGCTCGTCGTTGCCCAAGGTCAGCGAGCCTTCTCCGTGCCAGAGGACGATCGGCGACGCCGTGCCATCGACGGTGTCTTCGCGCGTCTCGCCTGCGCGCGGCGTCGCGTTCACCCAGATCACGTTCGTGGATCCCGTGTCGACCACGAGCTTCACCGGACGTCCGTCGAGGACGATCCGCGATGCGACCAGCCAACCGTTCCGCCACTCGATGGGCAGCACGACGGCGCCCGCTGGATGCGCACGGACCGGCTCACCCCAGCGCAGCGTCCCGTTTCGCAGATCGAGATCGAGGACCCACCCGTGCGCGACGAGGTCCGCGCCGAGCACACCGACCTGGCGTTCTCCGTCGGGCGTCGCCCCCGGCCTCTGCCGCGCGATGATTGGAAGCGAGGTCGTCGCGCAGCTGATGATGGTCGTCGCGGTCTCCGGCTCGTTCATCGCCGAGTGGGTCGCGAACGAACGAAGGCTGCCCGTGTCCACGAGGTAAGGTCCCTCGATACCGCGCGCTTCGAGCCGCGCGTGGAGGCGGTCGACGCGGCCCGCCGCGTCGTGATGAACGAGGAGCGGGGTCGGCGCGGCACACGCGGGCACCGCCGGCATCGCCCACGTCGGAGGTCTTCGCTTCGCGGCGTGGTCGGGAAGCTGCGGCGTCTGCTCGGCCGCGGTCGGTTCCAGCGGCGGCGCGTCGGCAGTACACGCGCCGCCGAGCAGTAGCGCGGAGCAAGCGAGCGCACGTCGCAGAGTCGCGGCCACCATCGACGCGAACGACGAGCAACGTCCGAGCCACGAGCGCTGACGCGAGATCTCCGCGAGCGCACGCGCGCGCCGTTGCGTCGCGCACGGGCGGCTGCGCGCGCGCCGTCAGCGCGCTGACGGGCGACGGGCGAGCTTGCCGACGCCGACCTTCTCGCCGGCGGCCGCCACGTCAGGGTTCACGAAACCCGCGCCCGCGATGGCACGCACGTACTCTGCGCCGTGGCGGGCGTCTTTGATTGCGCCGTACGCGAGCGCCGCGTACATGCGCGAGGGAAGGGGCGCGAGCGCCGGAGGCGGATCCTCCTGCGAGACGATCGCGCGCGCCTCCTCCATCTTGCCGTGAGCGGCAGTCGCGTACGCGCGCAGCCACTTGGCGATCGGGCCGCCCACGTTCGGGTACTGCTTGAAGAGGGCGAGCGCTTCGGTTGCCTTTCCACTCGCGGTGAGCGCAAAAACGCGCTCGGCGAGGGCGCGCACGGTGACGGTGCCGCCGTCGAGCGCCGCCTTGCTCAGCCGATCGGCGTCGTCGGCCCGACCCTCGTAACGCGCGAGCCGCGCCAAGCGAACCGCACGGAGCGGTCGCTCGCCGCCCTGCCACGTCGCCGCGATCTTCTTCGCCGCGTCGAGGTCGCCGGTGTCGAGCGCGCCGTCCATCGCGACGAGATCGGACCAGGGCGCCTCGTCGGCCGCCGCGCTCAGCGCTTTGTCGGCGCCCGCGGCGGCAGCGTTGCCCGCAAGCAGCGCCTCGCCGCGAAGGAGCGCAGCGACGACCGGAAGCTTCTTCGTATCGTCGTTGAGCGCGCCGAGCGCGCGGCTCACTCTCTCGCCATCCAGCTTCTCGTACGCGACTGCGGCGGTGACGATGGCCACGTCGGGCGACGCGGGCGGGAGCTCCTCCGCTGCCTTCAGCGCCTCGTCGAGCCGCGCGCCGAGGAGCGCGACCCGCGCCGCGAGCATGCGTGCCGGCGGATACACCGCGGAGAACGAGACCGCGGTGAGCGCGCCCTTCCGCGCGAGCGCCTCGTCGCCCGTCGCGAGCGCGATGCTCCCGAGCCAGGCCGCCGTGCCCGGAGTGTCCGCGATTGCGAGGCCACGCTGCAGGGCAGCCTTCGCGTCGTCGTTCTTGTGCTGCTCGATCGCGAGCAGCGCCCGCACCGCATGAGGCACGGCCTTGAGCGGAACGGGAAGCGCGTCCGCCTTGTCGGCGATCTCCTTCGCCTCGGCAGGAGCGTCTCCGCGGGCGAAGTCTCGCGCCCACGCGAGCGCGACGACGGCGGCGCCTTCGAGCCGCTGCGGGTGCTTCGCGCGCACCTCCTTCGCGAGCTCCGCGGCATGGTGCGCGTCGCCGTCCACCGCGGTCGCGCGGGCGAGCAGGATCTGCGCGACGAAGAGCTCGGGATCGAGCTTCACCGCGGCGGCGTAGCGCTCGAGGGCACGCGGATCTCCGGCCCGCTCGAACGTGGCGCCCGCGAGTAGCTGATAGAACGCGTCGTCGTCCGCCTTGCCGTCCCACTTGGCGAGCGTGCCTGCGGCGCCCGCGGTGTCGCCCTGGAAGAGGAACGAGGCGACGTACGCAAACGCGATCCGCTTCTCCTCGACGCCGACCTCCTTCGCGCGCTGCGTGCCATCCTCGAACGCGACGTCGGCGCCGCCCTTCAAGAGACCGACCATCGCGCGCTCGTGCAGCCACGAGAGCGCCGCGTGAGGCGAGCGCGACTCGAGGTCGAACGCCTTGGCGAGGTCTTTCTCGATCGCCTCGAGGTGCGCGGCATCGCTCGCGCGGAGGTCGCGATCGATGGTCTGCAGCAGCGCTTCCGCCTGGACGTGCTGCTTCGCCCGCTTGTCCTTCACGTAGAGGAACGTGCCCGCGGCGCCGGAGACGATCGCGACCGCGAGCGCGATGAGCGTCACGAGGCTGCCGAGCCGTCGCTTGCCAGGCTCGGGCTTGTCCCACTGGAACGTCTGCGGACGCACCGCGCCGTCGGCCTCGAACACGCCGGCGATCTGCAGCGCCTCGAGGACGTCTCTCGCCTCCGGCATACCCTGCGCACCCGTCGAGGGCGGCGCGCGCGGCGGTACGAGGAAAGGATTCTGCGGCAGCTCGGGCGGCGGCGCCGGAAGCGGCGGCTGCGCGCGCGGCGCCGTCGCGGCCGGAGCTGCCGCTCGGAGCATCGGATCCGACGGCGGGACGGCAGGCTCCGTCCCCGCGAGCCCGAGCGCGGTCGCTGTGGCGGCGGCGTTCGCATTCGCGGCGGGTCCGGTCGACCGGGAGAGCGGCGGAGGAGCGAACGGCATCCCTGCCGTCTGCGGCGAGCCGAACGGGCCGTCGAGCGTCGGCACCGCGCTATGGCCGTCGCGGAACGAAGGCAGCGGAAGAGACGCCGGCGCCTCCGCGGCGGCCGGACGACCCGCGGCGGGGATCGGCGCGGGGGCACGCATCCCCGCGAGCGCGGCCTTCACGTCGTCGTTCTTCCGAACGAGCGTCTCGATGTCGTCGGGATTCGAGTCGGCGCGTCTTCGCGGCACGTCGGGGGGCACGTACGCCGGACCACCGTTCGCTCCGTGCGCGGCCACGTCCGAAGCGACGGCGTGCATGCCGGACGACTGCTGCGTCGGTAGCAGCGTGCGCGCGCGATGAAGCCAGCGCGCGGCGTCGGGGTCTTTCGCGCCGAACTGCAGCGCGCGCTCGAGCACTTTCTCGGCGCGTTCGGCGTCCCCACGGCGGAGAAGGACCTCGCCGAGCCAGCGGTACACGTCGCCGTCGCGCGGCGCGAGGCGGCCCGCAGCGATGAGCACCTGCTGCGCGTCGTCGAGCCGGCCGGCCGCCGTGTACATGCGCGCGGCCGCGGTGAGCGCCGCGACGTCGAGCTGACGCGACGCGTGGTCGCCGACGATGTCGACGAGGTCCGCGCGGCGCGAGACGCGGAGCGCGTCGCAGAGCGCGACGGTCTGCGGAACGTCCGGGTTTCGCTGCCACCGGGCGTAGAGATCGTGGAGATCGTCGATCGGCTCCGGCATCGACGAGAGCCATCGTATCACCGCTTTCCGCGCCGCGAGCGCCCACAATTCCGGTCTTCTCGCGCAGCAGCGACTGCGCGACACTGAAGGCGGAAGGGGATCCGATGAACGAAGCGACCTTCGAGCACAGCCAGAGGTTCGAGCTCGGCGAGGTGACGGGCAACGTCCGCCTCGGGAAGCTCGAAGCCATGTACGAGGAGCTCTTCGCGGAGGTGATCGAAGACGGGGTCATCACGCAGGAGGAACGGAACCAGCTCGATCGCATGGCCGACAGCCTCGGGCTCGATCGCGCCCGGCTGCGTCGTCTGGAGCAGGCGCTGCAGGCGGCGTACGAGGCGCGGAACCGGGTCGTCATCAAGGACCTCTCGATGGACGACTCGCCGCCACCCGCGACGATCGCACCCCTCGAGCCGGCCACCGATCACCGCACGCTCGCTCTCGAGCGGCGCATCAAGTTCCTCGAAGGACGCATCAAGGAGCTCGAGCACGACCTCGAGGAAGCGCGCGCGCACGTGAGCGTGGAGGTCGACCTGTCCGACGTCGCGCCCGCACCGGCGGCCACCCATGTCCCCGACGAAGATCCCGCCGAGCTCGCGCGGCGCGTCCGCCACGACCCGCGCGACGACTCGTCGCTGCATGCGCTCTTTCGCCTCTACAAGAAGAGCGGCGACGTCGATCGGCAGTGGTGCGTCGCGCAGGTGCTCGCGTACCTCGGGCACGCCTCGGCGGAAGAGCAAGACATCTACGGCAAGCACAAGGAGGCGGCGCTCATCCGCCCTGCCGCTTCGGTCACGCCGGATGCGTGGCGCCGCCTCGTCTTTCACCCCGAAGAAGAACCCCTCGTCGGCGAGATCTTCTCGGTCGTGGTCTCGGCCGTCCTCCTCGGGCGACTCTCCGCGCTCCGCCGTGACAAGCAGCTCGTGAAGCTCGATCCTGCCCGGAAGCAGGACCCCGCCAAGACGACGCTGCAGGCGGTGCGCTGCTTCCACTGGGCGGCGCAGATCCTCGGCATGCACTCGCCGGCGCTGTACGCCGACCCGGACTACCCGGGTACGGTGGAGATGGTGCCGGGGGTGCCGCCCGCGTCGCGTCTCGGCGCGCAGTCGCTCGCCGGCCGCTCTGCCGCGGAGCTCGCGTTCCTCGCCGGGCGCCACCTCGCGAACTATCGCGAGGAGCACTTCGTGAAGATGCTCGTGCCCTCTGCGCGCGGCCTCGAGGACATCTTCCTCGCGGCGCTCTCGATCGGCAACCCCGGGCTCCCGCTCAGCGCGCACGTGAAGCAGCTCGTGGTCCCGATCGCGCAGGCGATCGAGCCGGTGCTGGAGCCGGCCGCGATCGACCGGCTGCGCGGCCACTTCCTCCGTTTCGTGGAGGAAGGCGGCCGGACGAACCTCGCGCGCTGGACCCAAGCCGTGGAGCGCACGTGCGCCCGGGCCGGTCTCCTCCTCGCGAACGATCTCAAGGCCGCGCACAACGTCTTCACCATGGAAGACGCCGCGCACGTCACGGAGAAGATGGACGACCTCATGGCGTTCGTCGTCTCCGACCGGTACGCGAAGCTGCGGAAGCAAATCGGCATCGCGGTGGGCTGACCGACCGGGCGAGGGACGAGATCGAGCCACCGCCGCATGGTCATGCGATGGCCGTGCGGCGCGGTCGCGGCGACGCTGGCTCGATGCGCGCTCTGTCCGGTCTCGCTCCCACGTCGCTCGCCATCGCGGTAGGTCTCACGTCTCTCGTCGGGTGCCCGTCCGCACCCTCGTCCGGGTCGGGGCCGCACAACCCCGTTCCCGCCAGTCCGAAGTTCATCACCGGCAACCTCGAGCCGATGATCGTCGACTGGCAGCCGGAGCAGCGCGGCGATCTCGAGATCTCGATGCGTGATGGTCTGGTCGTCGTCGCGTACGACGACGGAGGGTTCCGTCTCCTTCGTGACTGCCATGTCGACGGCACCTACGACTTCATGGGGATGACGCGACGCGAGCGGGTCGTGAGGCTCGAGTCGGCCGACGACATTCGCGCGAACCTCCCGCTCGGCGGTCTCGGCATCGCGGCGCGCCTCGGCGGCGAGCTCGAGAAAGGCGCCACGCTCGACATCGCGATGGTGATGGTCGGCAAGCTCCGAACCACGTGGCGACGGGTGACGCCGAAAGACCTCGCCGGCCAATGCGCCGGCGCGACGCACGTCGTCCGCGGCGCGACCGTGGGCGCATTCGCCGTCGACCGCGGCGAGCGGACCAAGGCGCGAGCGGTGGCGGAGATCTTCGGGATGGGCGCTTCGGGCGGGTTCCAGAATGCCGGGATGTCCCGCGTCGTCGACGGCTCGCTCGGCGACTGCTCGGTCGCGAGCCCCGACAGCCCGCGTGCGCCGAAGCAGTGCGGCGCGCTCATCCGCGTCGAGCTCCTCCCCATCGCGTCCGAGACCGATGCTCGGGCGTCCGCCGTGGCGACGCGCGATCCCGAGCTCGTCGACACGTGCCCCGCGCCTCTCGTTCGCATCGACGGCAAGTGCTCCCAGCCGCGCGCGCAAGTGCCTGTAGAGTGCAACTATGGCGAGGCGCAGGCGTGCCTCAGCGGTTGCCAGGCCGGCAACGCGAAGAGCTGCGTGAAGCTCTCGGTCATGCTGGCGAAGGGCGAGAACGCTCCGCACGCCCCAGACAAGGCTGCGCCTCTGGCAGCAAAGGCGTGCGAGGCGGGCGAGCCCGTCGGCTGCGCGGTGTTCGGAGACTTCCTCTTCCACGGCATCGGCGTCGGGCGTGATCTCGTCAAGGCGGCGCAGGCGTACGCCAAGTCGTGTGACGACGGAGAGGCCGACGCGTGCTCGAAGATCGGGACGCAGCTCCTCACCGGCCAGGGCATTCCGCGGAGCACGAAGCTCGCGGCGCAGGCGCTGTCGAAGGGGTGCAAGGGCGGGAGTCACGGCGCGTGCAGCGATCTCGGCCTCCTCGCGCTGGGCGGTCAGGGCTTCGACAAGGACCTGCCGCTCGCGGCCGGCCTGTTCAAGCGCGCCTGCGACGGTGACAACTCCACCGGCTGCTCGAACTTCGCGTACATGCAGGAGTTCGGGATGGGGACCGCCCCGAACGTGCCTCGCGCCGTGCTCGGCTACGCGAAGGCGTGCAAGCTCGACGAAGCCTCGTGCACGTGGATGGGGGCGATGTTCCACCTCGGCAAGGGCATCGCGAAAGACGAGAAGAAGGCGATCGCGCTCTACGACCTCGCGTGCAAGAAGGGCGACGTCGTCGCGTGCTCGATCGTACGCGCGTACCTGGATCCGCAAGTGCCGGTGAACCGCGAGCACGTGCAGGCGTACGTGAACGTCTGGAAGGGGACGTGCGCGAGCGGCATCGCGCGCGATTGCAGCGGCCTCGGCGTCCTCGCCATGAGCGTGGGGCAGAAAGACGACGCGAAGACGCTCCTCGCCCGCGGCTGCATGCTCGGTGACGAGTGGGGCTGCCTGATGGGCAAGACACAGCCGCGCCTCTGAGCGTCAGCCCGCTTTCGCTGCGGGCGTGGTCGGCCGAAGCGTAGGCTGCTCGCGCGGCGCCGCACCGCTCCGCGCGAGGGCGGTGCGTGTATCGGGCACGCGTGCCGACAGCGCGAGAACGAGAAACACGGCGGCGGCCGCCTCGAGCGTCGGCGCGTCGCCTGCGAGCTCGATCGTGCCGATGCCGACGAAGAGGCGGTTTCCCTCTGCGTAGAGGCTCTCCGGATCGAGCTCGTCCCACGTGAGCGACTGCGCTTCGCCGCCGGCGTTCTTCCACGCGACCCTCCGTGACGTGATGACGATGCCCTCGTCGCCGCGTCCGAGCACCGTGTCGTCGTACACGACGAGGATGCGTTCGCCTTCGCGGAGGTGCGCAGCGTGCGCACGCCGGACCAGCGCTTCTTTGCTCGCCGGGATGGCCGGCGCGATGAGCACCGCGTCGGACGCGCCGAGCTGCTCGCGAACGAGCGCCAAGACGGCGTCATCGTCGAGCGGGACCAGCGCAGCCTCGCAGGCGGTGACCATCTCTTTCTCGTACGCGCCGCGGCGCGTCGTGCTTCCCGTCCGCGAACGAAAAAGGCCCACCCGGCCGGACGCCGAGTGGGCCTTCGTCGTGGTGCCCGAGCGGCTACGCGCCGAGCCTCAGCTCTTCGGATGCATCGCGCTCGGCAGCGTGGACACCTTCACGGCCGTGCCGCTCCCGTTCGTGTGCGCGGCCATGAGCTCGCTCTTGATGCGCGCACGCATGGCTTCGAGCTCGGGTGACTTCGACTTCGTGTCGCCGAGCGTCGCGCCTCCCGCTTCGCCGAGCTTGTCCGAGAGAAGGAGCGCGAGGAGCGTCTCCATCACCGAGCCATTCGCCCCCGGACCGCCAGCGCCGCCGTTGCCGCCCATCACGATCTTCGGGACGACATCCACCTTCGACTGCGCGATCGCGTCCGAGAAGTTCTTCATGACGTTCTGGGTGACTTGGAACCGCGGACCGCCGTAGGCGCGGACCTGTTCTTCGATGGCGACGGCTTCGGCGATACCGACGCGGGCTGCGCGATCCGCCTGGGCCTCACCGAGCATGCGCACCTTCGATGCCTCCGCTTCGGCGAGCATGCGCATCTGCGCGGCCTCGGCATCGGCCATGGTGCGCATCTGCTGCGCCTGCTGCACGCTGCGCTCGAACGCGGCGCGACCCTGGTTCGACTCGATGGTGATCGCGAGCTCGCTCTCGGTGAGCGCCTTCTGACGGTCGGCGCGCGCGATGGTTTCGCGGAGCTCGCGCTCCTTCGCGGCGGCCTTCTCTTGCCGCGCGTACGTCTCGACCTGCTCTTCGGCGATCTGCCTCGAACGGAGCTGCTCGAGAATCATCCCGATGTGGTTGTCGCCCTGCGCGGCAGCAGGCGTGCCGATGAGCACCTCTTCGAGCTCCAGGTTGTAGTGCGAAAAGCGGGCCTTCATCTCCTCGCTCGCGATCGCCTGGATGACGCTGCGCTCTTGGATCAGCTGGATGAGCGTGCGCGTCTGGCCGATGTTCTTGAAGTACGCCGCCACCATCGGGTCGAGCGTCTGCTCGACGAGGCGCTTCACGTCGCCGAAGCGCTGCACGACGAGCGGTGCCTTTCGGTAGTCGATGTGGACGACGACCGAGAGCGGCAGTGAGGGCTCGAATGCGTCCTTCGTGATGAGCGAGACCTCCGCGAGGTTCTCGTCGAAGCGATGCGAGCCGATTTCGCCCTTCGTCCACTTCAAGATGAAGTTGGTCGTGGGCACCATGATGACCTTGCCCGCGTACGTGTTGAACGCGTACTTGCCGGGCAAGAGGGGAGAGCTCCAGACGCCGCGCTCACCGGGCGCGACGAGCTCGCCGTGCTTGTACTCGACACCCGAAACGTCGTTGCCGCGCGAGCCCGTGTACGAGACGACCACGCCGACGTGGCCCACCTCGACGACGGTCTTGGGGATCATCTCCACCGTCGCGAAGAGGCGATTGACGTAATAGGTGCCTTCGACGAGCACCTGCAGCTGCCGACCGCGTTGGCCACCCGCGGCCAGGAACGCCTCCGGGTCTTGGAAGTTGTTGTGGTACGTGCGCGGGTCGGACGGCTCGTCACCGACGACCGGCGCGATGAGCTCGCCCTGCGGGAGCGAAGGACCGTCGTGCACGGTGACCACGCCGACGTTGTCGTCGGTGCCCTTGATGACGACGGCATTGAAGCCGTTTCGCTCGGCGATTGTCTGCGCCATCTGCCGGAACACCGCGTCTTCTTCTCGCGAGAGCGTGAGGTAGAAGAGCTTGCCCTCGGTGACGACGAGGAACTGCGCGAGGTTGATGGCGTACGTGCCCTCACGCAGGATCTGACGCTGCGGCCCGCGCTGACCGCCGTTCGCGAGGAACTGGCGGACGTCCTGGAACTGCTTCGAGGCGGCGGACGCTGCGAGCGTCTGGGTGGGGGCGAGAGGATGACCGTCGCGCGCGAAGACGTAGCCGATGCGACCCTGCGGCACGGTCACGAGCGGCATCTTGTGCACGCGGTACTGGAACGGAACGAGGAAGTGGATGCCGCCGCGGAGCACCTCCGGCTGGAACCCGGCTTCACCGCCGAGGGCGATGAAGCCGCTCTTGAGAGAGCCTCGGAGACTCCAGCGCTTCTCGACGACTCCGACGCGGTCGTTCGGGATGTAACGAATGCCTGACAGCGCGGTGAACAGCACGAGGAGCGCGAACGCCGCCCCTACGAGCACGAGCCCGTTTTGCGCATGCATGATGAAGAGACCTCCTTCGAGCACACGAATGCATCGCGTCGTCCCCGGCCGATTGACGTGCGGCTGGACGACGGCGACGAGAGCGTCTCGCGCGCTTCGGCGACGGCCTCGCGTGACGAGACGAAGAAAAGCTGGTGGTCCGCGCGACTCTCAGGCCCGCGCGCGCAACGTCTGCGCAGGCCGGGGTCGGTGCGAAATTTGGGTCGCACCTCGAGCGAAGCAAGTCGAAATCGTGAGTACCCGCGGCACGCCCCGTGCCTCGGGATCATCGGCGGCGTGCGAGGCCGACGAGAGCGTCAGCGTTTCGCGAGCGGCAAGATGGCGCTCGACGGGAGCACGCCCGTGGTGCGGCCCACGACGACGCGCGCGAAGTCGGTGCCCTCTTCCTGGAGCTGCACGCGGGCTCCCTCCGGGAGCGCGCCTACGTCGGCAATCGCGATGCGCCGGTCGTCGAGGAGGCGCGTGCCTTCCGCGATGACGACCGCTTCGCGGAGGTGGAGGCGTGCATCGCGTGCAGAGTGCACGAGAAGCGCCGTGACGAGGAGCACGCCGAACGCGACGCTCGCCGTCGTGGTCCCTGCCACCTTCGCGCGCCGCTCGCTCGCACGTGCACGAACCACGATGCCGACGCACATCGCCAGTGACGAGAGCGCCGCGAGGATCGCCCACGCGTTCTCGGGCAGGAGCTGCACGATTGACCGGCCGAGCGAGACGCCGCTGTCGATCTCGATCGGGTCGCCGGTGCGTGCGCGCCGCCGCGCGATCTCGGCGCGTACGGCCGCAAGGGCTCGCGTGGCATCGGCGACGAGCGCCGCGTCACTCGAGAGCTCGCGTGCTTCCTCGAAGGCATGCGCCGCGCGGCCGAGGTCACCAGGGTGTCCTGCGCCGGCGCGCACGCGGGCCGCGTACGCGAGGCCGCGGTCGTAACTGAGGACCGGGTCGACGACGCCGCGGTCGCCGAGCGCCTCGAAGCGGGCGATCGCGTCGGCGGGGCGGTCGCCGGCGAGCGCGTCGGTTGCCGATCGGAACAGAGCGGCCGGGTCGGCTTCGCCTTCGTCGGGCGCAGATGCGAGGCCGGAAGCGGCGGGCGCAGCGACACCGGCGTCTTCCGCGTACGCGCGAGACGCCGGCGCGATCACCATCGCGAGCGCGGCGAAGGCGGCGAGCGCGCGGTTCACGTCTTGCCCTCTTTTCGCTTCACGTGGGCCAGCTCGTCGAGCGCGGCGCTCGCCTGCCTCCACACCTCGCGCGCGGCTCCGATTTCGACGCCTGCCGGGGAGAAGCGTGCGTCCTCGCACGCGCGAAGCACGTCGTCGATCCGCGCCGCGAGCGCCTCGTCGACCCCCGCCGCGACGAGCTCGCCTTTCCGCGCCGCTCCCGCCGCGCCGCGGACGTTCACGCCCGTCCGCGCGAGAACGCCGGTCTCGACCGCGCGCGCGACGGCGCCCATCGCCGTGCCGCCGTCGCTGCCCTTGACCGCCTCTTCGGCGTCGACGCGACGCTCGCGCGCGAGCCGCTCCGGCGAAGGAGCCGCCGCTGCGCGGCGCTCGCGGGATCGCCGGGCAAAGGCGCTCGCGCCGAGCGCGAGCGCGCACGCGACGGGAGCGCCGAGCACCGCCACCCAGAACGGCGCCATCTCGGCGATGTACGTGCGCGGCCGCGGACCTTCGAGCACGCGCCGCTCCTTCGGGAACCCGGGAAGAACGGGCTCGGCCTGCTCGACGCCCGCGTCCCGCGCGGAGCCCGGCGTCACCTCGATGATTCCGAGCCTCGCGCGCGCCACGCCGTACGTGCGCTTGTCGGGATCGAAGAACGGGATCTTGAGCTCGCCGAGATCGATCGAGCCTTCCTTGTGAACCCTCACGACGTACGAGAGCGTGCGCGTCCCGCCGAAGCGATCGCCGCGCATCGCGCCGAGCTTGTCGCGCACCTGGGGCTCGAGCCACTCGACGCCGGGCACGACGGGAAGAGAGAGCTGGGAAGGGAGATTGCCGGTCCCGCGGAGCTCGACGTTGACGCCGATCGCGCTCTCACGCGCGACCGTGCGCGGAGTCACCGTCGCCTCGAGCGCCATGTCGCCCACGTCACCAATCGCGTAGCCGGGCGGCCGTCCTTCGACCGGAGGCTCGGTCACGTCCACGAAGAGCCGCTCGGTCTCGCGCAACCCGACGCGGGCGTGCGGCAGCGTCAGCGACATGGGCTCGATGGCGAGTCGGCCGGTCTTGAGCGGGAAGAGCGCGCTCTTCCGCACGATCTTCACGCTCCAGAGCTTGCCGCCGACGTTTGCGGTACCCGCGCCGACCGGGTGCTGCTCGTCGTCGAGCAGCGAGCGCTTCACGAACTCCGGCGCATTCGCCTCGTGCACGTCGCCGGGCTGCGCCTGCCGCGCATAGGGATCTTCGTACAAATAGACGGTGAGGGTCACCTGTTCGCCGACGACCGCGCGCGTCTTGTCGACGGTCGCGTGCAGGAAGGCGATCGGCCCGCGCGGCGCATCGAGCGAGAGCTTGGGATCCGCGGTGGAGAGGCCGGGGTCGCGTCGTCGCTCGTCGTCGTCGCCGAAATCGAAGAGACCCTTGAAGGGATCGAGCGGCGAGCTCCCGAACGGGTTGTTTGCGAACGGGTCCACGGGATCGCGGCGCGGCTTTCTCGGCGCTCTTCCGCGCGGCACGACGGTGACCCGCGCGGATCCCACGGTTCGGCGCTGCCCCGCGACGGTGACTTGCGCCGGCCCGACGGTGAACGAACCGGTCTTCTCCGCGCGTAGCGTGAACGAAGTGGTGAGCCCGTTCACCTCGCTCGCGACGCCGTTCACGATCGTGCGCATCCGCACCGGCGCCGAGCCACTCTGACCGAGGAACGCGAAACCCGGCGTGGGGCCCGGCCGGACGTCCGTAGGCGACCCTCCGCCGTGGACCATCACCTGCACGGTGTAGACGACCGTGTCGCCGACCTCGACGGTGTCCGGCTCGACGGCGGCGTGCATGTCGACGCGCGTCTGCGCGGATGCGACGCGCGCGGCGACGAGCACCGCGAGCAGCGACGCCACGAACGCGAGCGCGCGGAGCGGCAAGAGCCCAGCCCTCACTTGTCGCTCATCCCTCGCACGCGCCGCTTCTGCGCCTGCTTCCGCGCGGACTCTTGCTGCACCGTGGGCGCGTTCTCGAGCTGGTCGAGCATGCGCTCGTCTTGGTTCTGGCGCGAAGGGGGAGGCGGTCCCGCATCCTGCTTCTGGTCGTCGGGCGAGGGCTTCGGCGGCTCCTTCTTGTCCTTGTCGTCGTCGCCCTTGTTCGCGTCTGCTCCGGAGTCTTGCGACTTGGAGCCGGAGTCGTTGCCCGCGTCCGGCGAGTCGCCGCCGTTGCCGCCTCCGTCCTTGTCGTTCTGGCCGCTGTCGCCGCCGCCGCCATCGCCGCCCGCGTCGTTGCCGCCGTCGTTACCGCCGTCGTTGCCGGCGTCCTTCTTGTCGTCGATGCGGCGGAGCGCGATCGCGCGGTTGTACGCGGCGTCGCGGCCGACGGGGTCAGGCGTGTACGTGCGCCCACTGTCCGCCGCACCCACGGGCCCTGCGTCGCCCATGCCCGGCGCGAGCTCGAGCGCCGCGTCGTACGCGCGGACGGCCTCTTCGTAGCTCGCGCTGAGGAAGAGGAGATTGCCTTCGAGGTACCGCGCGCGCGCCCGCAGGTCGATCGGCTGCGAAGGGTCGGTCGCGATCGCGCGCACGACGCGAAGCGCGCAGTCGACCTGTTCGGCGCGCTGCGCTTTGAGCGCTTCGTCGAGCGGGCCGGCGTCGACCTCTTCGTCTCCGAAGCGGCGGCCGTAGCGCTCGCCGAGCTTGAAGAGCGCGAGGCCGAGGTCGAAGGAGCCGTTCGAGCGCTCGCGCACGCGCGGAGGCGTTCCGATGTTGCCCTCTTTGCACTGGCCGGTCGCGAGGTACTCCTCGAGGAGGCCCTTCGCCGTCGCCGCGTCGCCCGCATCGAGCTGCCCGATCGCTTCACGAACCTCCGGCGCCTCGCGCTCGAACGGACGCGATGGATCCCAACCGCACGCCACGACGAGCGCGCTCGCGAGAGCGACGCCGGCGAACGCCTTCCGGAACGGCCGACGCGTCGTCATGCCGCCAGCCTCTTCTTCCTCTTCTTGCGCTTCGTCGCCACCGTCGGCATCGCCAGCACGCCGGAGGGCAGACGCGGTAGCGGCGCTTCGGGAACGACCCCTTCGACGACGAGCAGCACGACCGCGATCCCGAGCGGCCACATGTACTCTTCGTCGAACGCGGTCTCGACCCGCTCGGCGAGCTCTTCGCGCATCATGCGCTTCAGGCCGCGGGCGATCTCGTCGATGCCCGTCTCGCCCTTCTCTGCGCGGATGATCGCGCCGCCGGTGACCTTCGCGATTTCGGCGAGCTGTGCCTCGCCGTCGGCGGACAGCTCGGTCGTGAGGAGCTTGCCCTCGTCGTCGCGGCGCACGCCGGTGACCTTTCCGTCGGCGCCGACCTCGGGAATCGGCTCCGGTGCGCGCCCGCCGATCTGGACGACGTCGATGCGCGTCTTCTCGTCGGCCGCGCTGCGCGCGACGCCGACCGGGTCACCTTCCAAGTCTTCACCATCGGTGACGAGCACGATCACGCGCATGTGCTCCTTCGACTTCGGATCGCGTGCGAGGAGCTCGCGAGCACGTTCGAGGGCGCGCGCGATGGCGGTGCCTCCCACCGGCATGTCGTTCGGCTCGAGCTGCCGAAAGAACTGCGCGATGGCGGCAGCGTCACTCGTGAGCGGGAAGCTCATGGGCTCACCGGCGAACGCGACAGCCGCGAAGCGGGCGCCCGGGAGGTCGCGCGTGAGCTTCGCGACCTCCGCTTTTGCGCGCGCGATGCGGCTCGGCGCGATGTCGCGCGCGTACATGCTCTTCGAGAAGTCGAGGACGACGACGACGTCGAGGTTCGTCGCGGGGACGAGCTTGGTGCCGCGGCCCCACTGCGGTCGGGCGAGCGCGAGGAACGCGGAGACCAACGCAACGACGAGGAGAACGCCCTTCAGCGCGCGCCGACCCGCCGCGTCGAACGATTCGAGCTTCCCGACGAGCGCTGGGTCGCCGAAGGCCGCGGTCGCTCGCGCGCGACGCACCGAAGCGAGGACGAGCGCGCCTGCGAACAACCCGACGAGCGCGACGCACGCGAGCGCGACGAGCAGGTACGGCATCGCCGTGAGCTCGTAGAAGAACCTCACGGGAACCTCCTCACGATGAGGAGGCGCACGAGCGCCTCGAGCGCGACGAGAGCGACCGCAGGAATGACGAGGAGCGGGAAGAGATCCTCCATCGTCGACGTCATCGCCTCGAAGCGCGTCTTCTCGAGCTTGTCGAGGATCTGATGCATGCTCTGCTCGAGGCTCTTCTTGTCGGTCGCGACGAACGCGTCGCCGCCCGTCGTGCTCGCGATCTTGCGCAGCAGCTCCGGGTTCACGGGGAAGTGCTCACGCACGTATTTCGGTTGGCCGAAGAGATCGACGCCTTCCTGGACGTCGACGTCGTCGCCGTTTCCGATCTGCACCGTGTAGACGCGGACCGCTTGCGTCTGCGCGAGGTGCGCCGCGTACTCGGGGGCGATGGATCCCGCGTTCGAGTCTCCGTCCGTGAGGAGGATGACGGCTTTCGAGCGGGCGGTCGATCGGCGGAGACGCGCGACGGCGGTGCCGACCGCGTCGCCGATGGCGGTGCCGTTGCCGTCGATGAGCCCGAGCTCCATCTTCGTCACCAGCGTGGTGAGAAGCGATTTGTCGAGCGTCGGAGGCGAGAGGATGTACGCCGCGCGCCCGAAGACGACGACGCCGATGCGGTCGGCACGGCGGCGCGCGACGAAGTCGACGATGACCTCCTTCGCGGTGTCGAGACGCGTGAGGCGCTGCACCTGCCCATTCGCCGCTCGCGCGGGAGACGAATCGGCGTCCATCAGCGCACGCATCGAGCCCGAGAGGTCCAGAACGAGCACGATGTCGATGCCGCGCTCGTCGCCGCTCTCGCCGCGAAGCACGTTCTGCGGCCGACCGAGGGCGAGGATGGCGAGAACGAGCGCTGCGCCGCGGAGCATGCCGGGTAGGTCGCGCAGCTTGGTGCGGAAGCCGCGGGGGCCGGTGACGAGCGGCGCGATCGTCGTGAGACGCAGGCGCGGCGCGCGCGCGTCGGTCGCGAAGGTCATGCGCCACACGACGACGGCGGCGATGGCGACCGCCAGCGTCGCGAGGATCGGAAGGCGCCACTCGCGCGGCAGCCATCCGAGCGCGGGCAGCGTCCAGATCGTACCGAGCCACGCCTCGCCGCGCGACACCGCGGGGTAGACGAGGCCGAGGGCCAGGAACGCAAGCGTCCCCGATGCGATGCCGATCGCGCGTCCGGCCCGGCTCACGAGCTGCCTCCCTCGCCGGACCCGTCGTCAGGTCGCGCGGGTGCCGAGGGTGCCGCGGGAGGCATGTATTCTGCATCTTTGTCGACGACGGCGGGTGCGGCCGGGGCCGCAGCCGGTGGAACCTCGACGGGAGCGACGGCGGGTACGACGCTGGTGGCTCCCGCGGTCGCGAGCGGCATGGTCGCGCGGACGATGTGCTCGCCGACGCCGAGCGCCGAGGCGCACTGCTCCGGTGAGGGCTTCAGGTTCGCGAACTTCACGAGGTCGCAGTCGGCGAGGAACGCGCGGATCTCGTCGAGCGGGATGCCGGGCGTGGGAGCATTGAGCGTGCTCCCCGTATCGAGCCGCACGAACCCGCCGGCCTGGCGGCGCAGCGCGGTGAGGATCTCGTCGGTCGTCGACTCGAGACCGTCGAAGCCGAAGCGCGCGCCGAGGTAGCCGCGCACCGCGTCGCTCACGCGGTCGAAGTATTCGGTGTGCCGCTTCGCATCGAGGAGACCCGCGTGACGGACCTCGTCGAGCTTCTCGAGCGCGACCTCCCACGGCGGACGCGGCGGCGGCGGCGGAGGCGGCGGCTTCGGCTTGGTGAGGAACCGGTACGCGAAGTAGCCGAGGATGGCGCCGAGCAGGAGGCCGATGCTTCCGTAGAGGAGCCCCTTCTTCAGCGCCGTCCATTCCTCGCGCTGCGGCCTCGGCTCCGGGTTCGGTTTCGGCTCCGGCGAGGGCACGTTCGCGATCGGGTCCTCGACCGTGATGGGATGCGGGTGCGTGCATACCGTCGCGATCTCTCCGTTCGCGCGGGCGACGGCGACCGGGAGCGGCGGCAAGAGGAGCGTGTTTCGCCCCGGTTTGTCGGGCAGGACCACGAGCGGAACTTCGAGGTGCGTCACCGCCGTCGGGCGAGACGGGTCGTCCTTCTCCGTCCAGATCTGCGCGCCCGCCCCGCCGTCTTGCTCCGGGATCGCGAAGCCCGCCTTGCGGAGGTACTTCTTCGCTTCGACTGCCGACGAGAGGTCGAGCCCGGAGGGCAACACGCGCTCGCCGCGCCCGTGCCGTACCGTGATCGAGAGCGCAGCCGCCCATCCGCTCGTGCCACGGGCGGGGAACGTCTCCGTCACGACCGGACGCTGCGCGCCCTTCGGCACGGTCTCGACGCACCCGCCGACGTCCGCGCCGGCATCGTCCAAGACGGTGACGGGTACGGGCGAGGGGCCGGGCGGAGGCGGGCCTTGCGCCGCCGCGTCGTGCGCAGGCAGAGCCGCGAGCGCTGCCGAGGCCGCGATGCACGCGAAGGCCACTCCGCGAAACGTCTGCTTCGCCGAGAGGCTCATCGCATGCCGATCCTTCGCGCGCGACGGGCAAAGAGGTCGCGGATTGGCTTCACGAACGAGCCGCCGGTCTCCACTTCGACGGAGTCCAGGCCGAGCTTGAAGAAGAGCTGACGACGCGCGTCGCGGATGCGCGTCATCTCCTTCTCGTAGTGCGCGCGCACGCGCTTGTCGGACGTGTCGACGACGATCATCTCGCCGCTCTCGAGGTCTTCGAACGTCGCGAGGCCCACGTCCGGCAACGTGAAGTCTCGCTTGTCGGTGAGCACGACGGGAATGACGTCATGCTTCGCGCTGGCGAGCGAAAGCGCGCGCTCGTAGCCGGACGCGAAGAAGTCGGACACGACGAACGCCACGCTGCGTCGACGGGCGACGTGGGCGAGCGCCTCGAGCGCGCTCTTCAGGTCCGTCGCTGCGCCGAGCGCCGGGGCGCGGTCGCCGCGTGCCTCGGTCGCCAGCGCGGCGACCGGCGGAGCCTCGAACCCGAGGATCTCGCGGACGACGCGCATGACGTGCTTCTCGCCCTTCTTGGGCGGAAGGATGCGCTCGACCTTGCTGGTCGAGAGGATCAGGCCGACGCGGTCGTTGTTGCGGATCGCGCTGAACGCGAGCAGCGCCGCGACTTCGGAAGCGACCCGCGCCTTCGGAGCGCGCTGCGTGCCGAAGCGCTCGCTCGCGGAGAGATCGACGGCGAGCATGACCGTCATCTCGCGCTCTTCGACGAAGACCTTCACGAAGGTCTCGTTCATGCGCGCGGAGACGTTCCAGTCGATGGTGCGGACGTCGTCGCCCGCCTGGTACGGCCGCACCTCGCGGAAGGCGAGGCCCTGGCCCTTGAAGCTGGACTTGTACGTACCCGAGAGCTGCTCGTTGGCGAGCCTCGCCGTGTGGATCTCGATCGTCCGCAACGCAGCGAGGATCTCGCGGGGGATCATGGGATGCCCGTCAGGGGACCTCGACCACCTCGAACACGCGGCGGACCACCTGCTCGGAGGTGACCTCTTCCGCGTCGGCCTCGTAGGTGAGGACGACGCGGTGCCTGAGCACGTCGGGACCGACCGCCTTCACGTCTTCGGGCGTCACGTATCCGCGATGACGAAGGAATGCGTGCGCGCGCGCGGCGAGGTTCAGCGCGATCGAAGCGCGCGGAGAAGCTCCGTACTCGATGAGCGGCGCGAGGTCCTTCAGGCCATGCTTCTGCGGCTCGCGCGTGGCGAAGACGACATCGACGATGTAGTCCTTCACCTTCTCGGCGACGTAGATCTGGCCGATGATCTTGCGAGCCGCGAGGAGCTCGCTCGGCGTCACGATCGGCTCTGCCTTCGCGGGGACCATGCCGGTCATGCGGTCCATGATCCGGCGCTCGTCTTCGCGCGTCGGGTAGCCGACTTTGCACATCAGCATGAAGCGGTCGACCTGCGCTTCGGGCAGGGGATACGTGCCCTCCTGCTCGATCGGATTCTGCGTCGCCATGACGATGAACGGGTCGGGCAGCGGGTACGTGCGGTCACCGATGGTGACCTGCCGCTCCTGCATCGCCTCGAGGAGCGCGCTCTGGACCTTCGCCGGCGCGCGGTTGATCTCGTCGGCGAGCACGAGGTTCGCGAAGACGGGACCGAGCTTCGACGTGAACTCGCCCTTCTGCTGGTTGTAGATGACCGTGCCGATCACGTCGGCCGGGAGAAGATCGGGCGTGAACTGCACGCGCGCGAACTTCGCGGTGATCGCCTCGCAGAGCGTGCGGACCGTGAGCGTCTTCGCGAGACCGGGGACGCCTTCGAGGAGCACGTGACCGCCCGTGAGCAGGCCGATCAAGATGCGTTCGATCATGTACGTCTGACCGACGATCACTTTGCCGACCTCGGCCTGGATGCGGTCGACGAACGCGCTCTCGCGCGCCACGATCTCGTTCAGCTCTCGCGCGTCTTGCATGGGGCTCCGGCCCCGCTCTTACCACGAGCGGCGGTGCCGCCGAAACCAGCGAAAAGCCAGCGGCATTCCCGCCGGCGCGCCTAGCTCCGTCGGCGGGTCCTGACGAGGAGGACGATGCCTCGGAGCACCTCGATGACGCCGACGACGATCGCGCCGTACCAGACGACCTGCTCGCTCAGCACCGTCACGGCGGCGCCCGCCGCGAGCAACACGAGGCCGAAGAGCAGATGACCGAGGCCTGGGCGCATGTCTCGTTTCCCCCTCGTCCGAGCGGCGCGCGCCCGCTCTCCTGGCGGCAAGAGTCGATCGATCAGACGCGCGCGCGCATCGACACCGAGATGCCGCCGTGCGATCCGATGACCGCACCCAGCGCGATCGCCGCCCACCAGAAGTTCATGTCCGTGAGCTTCAGAGCCAGGACGCCGATGAGGATGAGGCCGATCCCGAGAAAGATCTCCGCCGAGCCGCGCTGCATGACGCGGTAAATACCGTAAGCCGGCGGCCATTTCCACTAGAGAGCGCGCCGGCCGGTGGCCCCCACGCGGGCACGGCCGGCGGCCGGGTCCTCAGTAGTGCGCCTTGGTCTTTCGTGCCGCGTCGCGGTCTTTGTCGCGGCCGCGGTCCTTGCTCTTGCGATCGCGCTGGCGAGCGCGGCGCGCGCCGTCTTCGTCGCCCTTGATGGAGGCGAGCGGCCAGAGCTTGTGCTCGACCCGCGCGAGGCCGGCGGCGACGACCGCGGAGATGACCTCTTCGCTGGATTTGTAGCAGTGGTTCGACTCGTCGAGCGGGACGCGGCCGTCGAGGTTCACGAGGATGCCGTCGCGCCGATACTGCTCGTCGACCTTGCGTTGATCGAGCTGCCGAATGGCCTCGCCGCGCGACATGCGCCGGCCGGCGCCGTGGTTCACCGAATAGGCGCTCTTCACCGCGCCGGGCTCCGGCATGAGCACGTAGCTGTAGTCACGGTTCGAGCCGGGGATGAGGACCGGGTGGCCGGTGTCCCTCCACATCGTGCCCGCGAGCGCCGGGTGGCCCGCGGGAAACGCGCGCGTGGCGCCTTTACGATGGACCCAGACCTTGCCGAACTCGGGATGCTCTTCCGCCTGAACGAGGTTGTGGCTGATCTCGTAGATGAGCTCGAGGTCTTCCTTGAAGACTTTTCGGAACGCGTCGGCGATCTGCTCGTAGATGACGAGCCGGTTCAAGATGGCGTAGTTGCCGCCCGCGGCGACGGCGGCGAGGTAGCTCTCGAAGTGCTTCGAGGAGGGCGTGAAGTAGCCCAAATCGAGATCGGTGATCTCGCCGGGGCGTTCGTCTTTCGCCATCTGGAAGTAGTTCGTCGCGAGGCCGTGCCCGAAGCCGCGACTGCCGGTGTGGACCTGGACGAAGAGCGTGCCCGTGTCTTCGGAGCGCTGCAGCTCGATGAAGTGATTGCCGCCGCCGAGCGACCCGAGCTGGTCGAGACCGCGCTCCGGCATGCCCTTGCCGCCCCACGGGATGTCCCACGCATCGGGCACCGGGATGCGGTGACGCTCGGCGCGCGACCGGTCGAACTCGGCGCCGTACTTCGCGACGTAGTGCTCGGCACCCCCGCGGACGAGCTCCTGGAACTCTTTCTGCGAGAGCTTGCCCAGCTTCACGCTCTTGCCGCCGGCGCCGAGCGCGACGCGCTTCGTCACCTCGCGGTTGAACTCGAGCTTGCGATCGGGCGTCGCGAGCTCGGCGGGCACCTTGCTCTTCGCGCTCATCATGCCGCAGCCGATGTCGAAACCGACCGGCCCCATGGCGACGGCACCTTCGTCGCGGTCGGTCAGGATCACGCACCCGACCGGCACGCCGTAGCCGTAGTGGACGTCGGGCGTGACGGCGACGAGCTTCGCGCTGGGAAAGCGCGTCGCGTTCACGATCTGCCGGTACAGCGTCGGCTCGGCCTCCGTGAGGAGCGCCTGCGTGACGAACATCCGCACCTCGACCTTGCCGGTATCGGCGGTTGCGAGGTGGAAGTACCCGTCCGCGTGCCACTCGGCCCGCTGCTTCCAGTCGCCCTCGTGGAGGAGCTCGCGCGTCTTTGCCATGGGGGAAGGGCAGGGAACGTAAGCACGCGCTCGTGATGCGCTACGGGCTTCGCGCGCGGGTCGCTCGCGTGCGTCAGGGATGATCGCTGGAGGGGCGTCTCACCACAAGCGGACGGCCAGGAGCGCGTCGCCCATGTCGTTCGGCTCGTCGCCGCGATCGTTGGCGTCGCCTTGTCCGAGCTGGCCGCCGACGAGGGCGCCGGCGTACGGCGTGCGGTTCCAGCCCCACAGCTTCAACGAGCCGTCGGAGAGCACCACGCTGAAAGAGAACCGACCGCGTCCGAGCAGCGTCACCAGCGCCCCGGTGCCGAGGTCCACGTAGGGGAGCGCATCGCCCATCTCGGCGGGATCGTCGCCGCGGCGCTCCGTGACCGGCTGGCCGCGCCGTGCACGATTTCGACGATCTGCGGCCCGGCGGCGTCCGCGTCCGCATCGCCAGCGCCGCTCGCATCGAGAGCAGCGTCGCCCGTCGCGATCGCATCGCCGTGGCCGTCGGGCACCGACGCGTCGTCGACGAATCCCCCGTCGGCGCTTGAAGGCGTGGTCGCGTCGAATGCGTCCGTGCCGCCGCGCTCGCTACCTGCGTCGTCTTCGCGCGGCTCACCGAGCAGTGTCGACCCCCCCGCATGCCGTGACGAGCAGCGACGTAACGAGCAGAGCTCGGCGCATCTCCCGAACGTAGCAGTGAACGCGCCTCTCGCGTTTCGCCCAGGATCATGCGGCCGGCGCGCGGGCGTGCGACCCGCCCGCACCTCCGTCAGTCGACTTCGAGGACGATCTTGCCGAACACCTTGCGGTCTTCGAGGAGCTGGTGCGCCTCGACGGCGCTCCACAGGGGCATGACGCGATCGACGACCGGATGGAGGCGTCCGGCTTCGACGAGGCGGAGGACGCCGAAGAGGTCGCCCTTCGGGCCCATCGTGGAGCCCAGGATTTCGACCTGCCGGAAGAAGACGTGGCGAAGGTCGACCTCGGGGGTGAAGCCCGTCGTCGCGCCGCACGTCACGATGCGGCCGCCCCACGCCGCAGCGAGGATGCTCTTCGCGAAGACCTCACCTCCGACGTGCTCGATGACGAGATCGGCGCCCTTCTTGTCGGTCAGGCGCTTGCATTCTGCAACGAAGTCCTCCTTCGTGTAGTCGATCACCTCGTCGGCGCCGAGCTGACGCGCGCGTTCCGCCTTCTCGGCGGTGCTCGTCGTCGTGATCACGCGCGCGCCGATCATCTTCGCGATCTGGATTGCCGCGCTCGAAACGCCGCTGCCGGCCGCCTGGACGAGCACCGTCTGACCGGGACGAAGCTGTCCCTTCCGCACGACCATCTGCCACGCCGTGAGGAAGCACAGCGGGAGCGCCGCGGCCTGCACGAACGAGAGCCGCTTCGGCATCGGCAGCAGGTTCGCGTCGGGCACGACGATGTGACGCGAATAGCCGCCCTGCGTGTTCTCTCCCATGATCCGGTAGTGCCGGCAGAACGTGTCCTGCCCGAGCAGGCAGCGCTCGCACGCGCCGCACGACAGGCCGGGGTTCACGACGACGCGATCGCCGACCTTTGCACCGACGACGCCGGGCCCGACCGCCTCGACCTCGCCGGCCACGTCGGCGCCGAGGCGATGCGGGAACTCGTATCGGAAGTGAGGGAGGCCGCGGCGACCCCAGATGTCGATGTGGTTCAGCGCGCACGCGCGGACGCGGATCCGCACCTCGCGAGGGCCGGGCTCGGCGAGCTCGATCGTGGCGCGCTCGAGGACCTCCGGGCCGCCGGTCGCGCGCATCACCATCGCTTCGGTCTGCATGCGCCGGACGCTAGCACGAGACGCGATCGTCACTGCGCATCGGCGAGGTCGCGCGCGGTGCCGCGCGCTGCGCTCGCTGCCCGCCTTACGCCAAGAGCTCGCGCGCGCGTGTTCCCGAAGCGGGCGTCACCGCGTGGGAGAGCGCGAGGACCATGACGAGGACGCTGCGGTAGACCGCGTGCACGTCGTCGACGTCGACCTCGCGCTCCGCCTCGGCGGGCTCGAGCGCTGCCTCGACGTGCTCGTTCACGAAAGCGAGGATGCCGGGTTGCTCGATCGCCATCACGTCTTCGAGCTCGAGAGGCTCTTCGGCGTGCGTCGCACGAAGCTCCTCTTCGAGGGTGAGCGCGCTCTCGGCGGCCTCGAGCTGCTCGTCGGTGACCTCGCCGAGCCGCCGCCCGAACGCGCGCTCGAATCCCATCCACACCGCGATGGTCAGGAAGTAGCCGAGCGCGAGAGCGGTCTCGTCGAGCGGCCGCGCGAGCACGTGCGCCGCGCGCGCGGCGAGCGCAGGCTGCGTCTGCTCGAACCGGCCGAACGCGTCGTCGAGGTCCGACTTCGGCGAGAGACCGTTTTCGGCGAGATGCTCTTCGATACGGTCCAGCACGTCACGGTCGACGACCGCGTACGGAGGAACAGGACGTATCGCCGCACCGCGGACCCACACGCTTTCGAGCGTAGCACGCCGTGATCATGGCGCGCGGCGGTCCTCAGCGCGTTCGCGGTGGCCGGAGCGCGTAGACGGTCCACGCGTACGCGGCAGCGACGGCGAGCCAGCTCACGAGCACGCCGCGCCCGAGCGAGCTCTTCCCGAGCGGCACGACACCGAAGCCTCCGTGGTACTGCGCGAAGGAGGCGCTCACGCCGAGGCGGCGCGCGGCAAGAGCCGCCGCGACGAGCACGACCGCAGCGAGCACGGCGCCGATCTGGAGGAGGCGCGTGCCGCGCTTCGCGATGGCGAGCGGTGCGGCCGCGGCGAATCCGACCGGCGCGAGCAACGCGGCGCCGAGCACGAAGAGGAGGTCGACGGCCGACGGCACCCGGCTCGTCGGCACGAGGTAGAGATACGACCAGTCGCCGTGGAGGGCGGCGAAGTACCCGAGCACCGGCGCGAGCACGAGGATCGCCATCCCGACCGTCGCCAGAAAAGGCCGCGCCAGCGCGAGGGGGACCTCGGAGCGCGCGAGCTCGCCGCGCGCGATCCACGCGAGCGACATCCCCAGCAGCAGGGCGACGGGGATCGCGAGCGGCAAGGGCATGGTGTCGCGCCGCAGCCTAGTGCCTCGCCAGGGCCGTGTCACACGCTCGACAATGGGCTAAAGGAGGCGCGTGGACGAAACACGCCTCATGGACCTCCTCGCCCGCGTGCACAGCGGCGCGACCCCGATCGATGCCGCGCTAGGTGAGCTGCGGCAGCTGCCGTTCGCCGATCTCGGATTTGCGATGGTCGACCACCACCGCGCGATCCGCCAGGGCGTTCCCGAAGTGATTCTCGGTCAGGGAAAGACCGCCGAGCAGATCGTCGCGATCGCCAAAGAGCTCGTGCGCACCGGGCAGAACGTGCTCGTCACGCGTATCGAGCCCGACAAAGCCGAGGCGCTCCTGCGTGAGCTCCCGGAGACCCGCTACAACGCAGCGGCCCGCACCTGCACGCTCGAGAAATCGCCGATCCCGGCGCTCTCCGACACGAAGGTCGCGCTGGTCAGCGCGGGCACGAGCGACCTTCCCGTCGCCGAAGAATGCGCCGAGACGATGCGCATGCTCGGCATCACGTTCGAGCGCGTGTTCGACGTCGGGGTCGCCGGCATCCACCGGCTCCTCCATCGCCGGCCGACGCTCGAAGCGGCGGGCGTGGTCATCGTCATCGCTGGCATGGAAGGCGCGCTCTCCAGCGTCGTCGGCGGGCTCGTCGACGTTCCGGTCATCGCGGTGCCGACGTCGATCGGGTACGGCGCTTCGTTCGGCGGCATCGCGGCCATGCTCGGCATGCTGACGAGCTGCGCTTCGGGCATCACCGTGTGCAACATCGACAACGGCTTCGGTGCCGCGTTCGCGGCAGGCCGCATCCTGCGCGCACGGAAGAGAGCCGCGCAGCCGTGAAGAAGCTGAAGAAGGGCGCGCGCGTCCGCCCGCGCGAAGCGCCCGCGCCGGGCTCCGCTGGCGTTCGAGCGACCGCGAAGCGCGCGCGTACGCATTCGCACGTGCATTCGCACGGCGGTCACCATCATGACCACGCGCACGATCACGATCACGCGCATGGGCATAACCATGAGCACGATCACGGGCACGACCATGAGCACGGGCACGGGCACGGGCACGGGCACGCGCACGCGCACGAAACCGCGCTGACCCGACCGGATCTCCCGCGCGGCGCCGGCGGAGGGAAGATCCTCTTCCTCGACGCGCCGAGCGGGCTCGCCGGCGACATGATCATCGCGGCGCTCGTCGACCTCGGTGTGCCCACGGCGGTCATCGAGGAGGCGGTCGCCACGTTGCCGGTGACGGGCTTCCACCTCCATTGGGAGACGCGCGTGCGAAGCGGCATCGTCGCGACGAAGCTCGACGTGCATGTCGACGGCGCGCAGCCGGAGCGGACGTACGGGCAAATCAAGAAGATGCTGGACGCCGCCGACCTCCCGGCGCCCGTCCGCACGCGCGCGCATGCCACGTTCCGCCGGCTCGCCGAAGCGGAGGCGAAGGTGCACCGGATGGCGCTCGACGACGTGCACTTCCACGAGGTCGGCGCGGTCGACGCAATCGTCGACGTCGTCGGAAGCGCCGCCGCTCTCGAGCACCTCGGCGCGCGGCTCGTCGTCTCGCCGCTGCCGATGGGGCACGGCCGCATCAAAGCGCGCCACGGCATCCTCCCGTTGCCGCCTCCCGCGGTCGTCGAATGCCTGAGAGGGCACCCGACGTACGACGGCGGCATCGCGTTCGAGCTCGTGACGCCGACGGGCGCTGCCATCGTCGGTGCGCATGCGGAAGGGGCTGCGCGCTGGCCATCGATGGCGCCGGAAGTCGTTGGCTGGGGCTCCGGGACGGCCGACCTCGCCGACCGTCCGAACCTGCTGCGCGCCGTGCTCGGCGCGGATGCGGCGTCGTCCTCCGTCGGCACGCACGTCGTGCTCGAAACGAACATCGACGATGCGACGGGCGAGCTTCTCGGGAGCACGATCGATGCGCTCCTCGCGCGCGGCGCGCTCGACGCGTGGGCTCTGCCGCTGACGATGAAGAAGGGGAGACCCGCGTATCTGCTCGGCGCGATCGGGCCGGCCGCGCTCGCGGACGAGCTCGCCTCGACGATGCTCCGCGAGAGCACGTCCCTCGGCGTACGCAGGCACGAGGTCACGCGCGTCGAGCGGCCTCGCACGATCGAGCACGTCGAGACCGCGTACGGGACGATCCCGGTGAAGGTCTCGGGCGGGCCGTTCGGGCCTCCGCAGCGGAAGCCCGAGTTCGACGCGTGCCTCGCTGCGGCGCGCGACCACGGCGTTCCCGTTCGCGCCGTGCTCGAAGCCGCCGTCGTCGCCGCCGCTTCGTCTTCGCGCAGCGCCCGCACGCGCGGCTGAAGGGGCCTCCGCGCGCACGCGGCGCGCGGGATGATCCCGATTCGTATTCACGGAATTTCTCCGATATGCTGCCCGGGCGCGCCCCCGGACCCGGCGCATGGAGACGACAGAACGATGAATCCCTGTCCGCAGTGCGGTGCGATCCCTCAGCCGTCGGACAAGTTCTGCAACATCTGCGGGACGCCGGTCGTGGCGCCCGCGTTCGGTGCGCCGGCCCCCGGTATGGGCGGCGGGTTCCCGCCTCCTCAGCAGGGCGGCTTCGGCGCGCCTCCCGCGAATGCGTACGGCGCTCCGCCCGGCCAGCAGGCTCCGCTCCGCTGCCAGATGGGCCACGACATCGCGCCCGGTCAGAGCTACTGCCAGCACGGCCATCCCATCGCGCTCGACGCGATGCCGTTCGCGAACGATCAGTACGGCGGCGGCTACGGTCAGCAGCAGGGCTTCGGCGCGCCGCCTCCGCCTCCCGGCCAGGGCTACGGTCAGCAGGGTGGCTTCGGCGCCCCGCCTGGCCAGGGCGGCTACGGCACCGACGCGCCTCCGGGGTACGGGCAGCCGTTCCCCGACCCGAACGCAGGCTACGGCGGTTACGGCCAGCAGCCCGGTTTCGGTCAGCCTCCTCCGCAGCAGGGCGGGTTCGGCGCACCGTACGGCGCGCCCGCTCCGCAGCCCGGCTTCGGTAGCCAAGGTCCGCAGGGCGGCTTCGGCGCTCCGCCTCCTCCAGGTGGCGGCGGCTTCGGTAGCCAACCCGGCTTCGGCGCGCCGGCGCCGGAGCCGCAGCCCCCGGCCGCGCCCGCGGTGAACCTGCCGCCGAACGCGCTCCGCGGCTTCCTCATCTCGTACCAATCGAACACCGCGGGCGACTTCTGGCCGCTTCACGGCGGCCGCAAGACGGTCGGCCGCGCGAACTCCGGCGAGCAGGTCGACATTCCGCTCTCGGACGCCACGATCTCGTCGCGTCACGCGGCGTTCGTCGTCGATGCTTCGGCGGGCACGGTGCAGGTCGAGGACACCGGCTCGACGAACGGCACGTTCGTGAACGAGGAGCACATCGGCTTCAACGGCAAGCGCGATCTGCGCGACGGCGACAAGGTTCGCTTCGGCGGCTTCACGACCGTCGTGAAGGTCGTCGGCCGGATCTAAGGCTCTCCGCGACCGCGCGCGAGTGTAGTAGGCTCGCGCGCGTGAAAACGCGCGTCTTCCCTTCGGTCGTCGCGGGTCTCGCGTTCGTCGTCGCGTGCTTCTTTGCACGCATGGCCGGCGCAGCGCCCGAGGCGCACATCCTTCGCATCGACCCGCGCGCGGGCGTGAGTGAAGGGCAGCCGGTCCTGACGAGCGTCATCGAGCTCGTGCAGTTCAATTCGCTGTCCGAGGTCGTCACCTCGAAGGGCTGCGGCGCCGTTCGCGGCGATGCGCTGCTCGACTGCGTGTCGAATGCGGTCGAAGAGAAAGGCGCCCTTTTCAAGACGCTGCCGTTCCCCGAGGGGAACACGTCGCTGCTCGTTCGCGTCGAGGGCGCGGAGAATCCCGCGAAGTTCGTCTCGAAGACGAGCTGGGGCTCCGCCACGAAGGACCCGCTCGTCGGCATCGCGTGGCTGATCGCGCTCGACGCTTCGAGCGCCATGGGGCCGCGGTACGCCGACGCGCGTGAGGTCGCGAACCAGTTCATCGGCGCGCTCGGCCCGAACGACATCGCGAAGCTCATCATCTTCGACGACCGCCTGAACACGTACACCGCCGCGTCGCCGTGGGTGCCCGCCGCGCAGAAGGCAACGCTCGTCGCGATGCTGCAGAAGCAGACGACGAACGCGCCCTCGAGCGGTCGCGGGCGTCCGTTCGGCGGCCAGGTGAAGGCGCTTCCCAAGGCGTTCTCGGACCTCGGCAACACCGGCAACGTGCAGAACGTGCCGATGATGCAGGCGATGGTGCTCCTGTCGAACGGCGCCGGCCGCGAAGACGCCGGCAGCGCCGCGGTGAGCGCCGAAGTGATGAAGCAGTTCTTCCTGAAGGGCCGCTTCCCGGAAGACAACACGGCGGCACCGAAGACGCCGCTGCCGGTCATCTCGGTGTACTTCCCGAACGCCCGCGGCTTCGTGAACGACGCGCTGTCGAACAACGACCTGCAGTTCATGCAGGACATCTCGACGCCCGAAATCGGCGGCTTCTTCGACATCGTCAAGACGGGGCAAGGGATCGACAAATCGAAGGCGATCCTCACGGCGGTGAAGACGCGCTTCAACCAGATGTGGGTCGTCAAATGGCGGCTCGCCTGCCTCGCGCCGACCATCGAGCAATCGTTCCGCCTCCTCGTCCGGAACACGACGCCGCCGGTCACGCCCGACGCGACGTTCAAGGACGTGCCGATTGGTGTCGACCCGACCTCGTGGCCGCTCGACATCAACATCGCGCAGACGAAGGCCGAGGCGGAGGCGAACCCCGTTCACCCGGGCGGCACGTTCCGCGTCTATGGCGACTTCTGCTGGAGCGGCGACAAGAACCGCGCGGAGGCGTACTTCGTTCCGGCGGGCACGAACCCGAACCAGAACGTCAATAAGAACGATCCCGAGATCGCGAAGAAGGCGATGCAGCACCTCATCGCCCAGAACATGCGCGGCGCCGCCGAAGACACGGCGGACACGTTCGCGACGTTCAAAGTGCCCGACGAGGAGAAGCTCCTCGAAGGCCAGGGCGACAATCAGGTCGCGCGCGTCGTCATCTACGACAACAAAGCGAAGCGCGCGAGCGGCGTCACCGCCGAGACCGTGCTGACCCTGAAAGCCGGGAAGAAGCCGCTCAATCTGCCGATCATCCTCGGCGCTGCCGGTATCGTCGTCGTCATCTTGCTGCTCGTCATCGTGCTCCTGCGCGGCGGCGGCGGCGGAGGCGGAAAGGGCAAGCGCTCGAACCAGCCGCCGCCGGCGCCGGTGGTCGCGGGCGGTGGCTATGGTGGTGGTGCGCCTCCGTACGGTGGCGGCGCGCCTCCGCCCGGCGGCTATGGCGGAGGCCACGGCGGCTACGGGGGCGGGGGTCCGGGTTACGGCGCGTCCGCGCCCGATCACGCCGCGCCTGCCGCGCCCGCCGCGTTCGCGCCGCCGCCGGACGTGCCACCGAGAGCCGCCGATGCACCTCCCGACCCGAGAGGAGGTGCTCACCCTTTAGCATCGGCGGGGGGCGCACCGGTCGTTCAGGTGCGCTGCCCCGCATGCAAAATGCTCACGATGGCGGCGAAGGGTCTCGGCGCCGTGTGCTTCTCGTGCGGTCAACCGCTGCCGCGGGATCTGCCCGCCGAGGCCGGTGCCGGAGCCGAACCGCCCGCGTTTCCGCTCACGGGCGCGATGGCTTCACCGCTCGAGCCGCCTCCGAATCCGTACGCCGCGAGGGGTGAGCCCACCTCCGCGACGATCCTCGGCGCCGCGGGGCAGTTCGCGATCCGCGGCGGCGTCGAGGTTCGCGTCGGACGCGATCCGGCCCAGTGCCCGATCACGCTGACCGAGCCGCGGATCAGCGGCGTCCACGCGACGCTCAAGTTCGAGGGCGGACAGCTCTACGTCCGCGACGAGGGCTCGAACAACGGCACTTACGTGAATAGTGCACGCATCGCGCCGTCCGTGTTCACGCCCGTGCCGGGCGGCGCCTCGCTTCGGTTCGGTCCCGTCGAGTTCTCGGTCCGGTTGGAGTAACGCGTGGCAGAACGAGCGAGCATGCCGGCGGTCGAGATCGCGTTTCGGACCGATCCGGGGCGCGATCCCGACAAGCAGGTGAACGAGGACGCGGCCGCGCACGTCGAGACGGCGCTCGGTCTCTTGTGCATCGTTTGCGACGGCATGGGCGGGCACGCCGGCGGCAAAGAGGCGTCGGAGCTCGCGGTGAAGACGATCCTCGAGGTCGTGCAGGCCGCGCCGGAGGTGACGTCGCCTCGTGACGCGTTGCGCGTCGCGATCGAGGAGGCGAACCGGCGCGTGTGGTCGATGCCGACGAGCGAGGGCGGCTATCGGCCGGGCTCGACGGTCGTCGCCGTGCTCGCGCACGCCGGCGGCGCGGAGATCGCGCACGTCGGCGACAGCCGCATCTACCTCGTTCACTCCGGAGCCATCACGCAGGTCACGAAGGACCACTCGATGGTCCAGGAGATGGTCGATCGGAACTTGATTCGGGCGGAAGATGCCGCGAACCATCCGGACGCGAACAAGATCATGCGCGCGCTCGGGATCGCGAAAGACGTCGAGGTCGACGTGCGCGCCGAGCCCATCGCGTACGTCGCCGGCGACGTCTTCGTGCTCTGCTCGGACGGCCTCAGCGACCTCGTCGGCGCGGGAGAGATCCTCGACGTTGCGGGGTCGCGTCCGTCGGCGCAAGCCGCCGGCCAGCTGGTCGACCTCGCGAACGCACGCGGCGGGCACGACAACATCACGGCCATGGTCGTGCGCATGAAGGCGAGCGCCACCGCTGCGGCGGCGCCCACCATCGTGAAGACGATGCAGCTCACGGCGCACGAAGGCGGTGCAGCCGTGCCTCCGGACCGTGGCTCGGGTCCTCGCGGGACGGTGCTCGCCGCTCCGGCGAAGGATCTCGGGGGTGGCTCGTCGCCGTCGCAGCCTGGCGGAACCATTCCCCTCGCACCGGCGGCGCTTCCTCAGCCGCGCGGCGCCGCTCCGGACGCGCGCCCGCATGGTGCGGCCATTCCCGCCGGCCCGCCGTCCTCGGCGGAGCCTCGCGCGCGGGCGAGCCTCGCACTCGGCATCGTCCTCGCGGTCGTAGGGATCGCGCTGCTCGGGGCCCTTCTCTGGTTCGCGAACAAGCCGACGCACAAGCCTTCGATCATCGTCGATGATGCACCAAAGGATGCCGGCGCCGCGCGCGACGACGACGACGACGACGCGACCGCGCCCGAGATCACGCCGGCGCCTCCGCTGACGCCGCCCCCGACGGCGACCGCGACCGCGAGCGGGAAGGTGAAGTGGTGGCTCGACCCGGACGCGGCGACGCCGAACGGCGAGCCGCGCGAGTGCCTGATGGCGCGATGGGGCAAGACGCACGGCAAGCCCGCAGCGGAGATCGCGCAGCTCGAGGCCAAGTGCCGGGCGCACGGCGGAACGCCCTGACGACACGCGCGCGCGGCTCGTCGGGATCCCGCACTTTCCCGCGCGGTCGCGGGTTACTATCCGAGCCCTGATGATCGCGGGCTTCGGCAAGGATCAAATCACCATCGGGAGCGCTCCCGGCAACGACGTCGTGCTGCAGGGACCGGGCGTTGCTCCGGCGCATGCGCGCATCGTCAAGCAAGGCGGCCAGCTCCTCTTCATCGACAACGGAGTGGCGCCGTCGATGGCGAACGGCGCGCCGATCGCGCCGAACCAGCCCGTGCCGTTCGACTTCCGAACGCAGTTCGTCGTCGGTCAGGTGCCGGTGCCGCTCTCGCATCCGGCCGTCGTGTTGATGGTGATGTCGCGCGGCGCCATCGGCGCGCCGCCGGGGCATCTCGTCGTCGGGCGCGAAGGGAATGCCGCGTCGCTCGTGCTCGGCAACGCGGCGGTGAGCGCCAACCACGCGACCGTGATGATGGACCGCATGATGGTCCAGGACAACGGGTCGACCAGCGGCACGTACGTCGGCGGCCAGCGCATTCCGCCGAATCAGCCGGTGCCGCTCGACCCGAACGGGGTCGTCGCGTTCGGCCCGGTGCCGGTACCCGTCTCCGTGCTCGGGCAGCTCGCGCAAGCCTTTGCGGGCGGTGGCGCTCCGGCGGGCGCGGTGGGGCCGGGCGGCGCGCCGGCGGGGGCGATGGTCGGCGGCGGGCCTCCTCCGGGCGGTGACGCAGGCGCAGGCGGCGGCGGCGGTCCTCGCAAGCACCGCACGGTCATCGGCGAGCTGAATCTCGAGCAGCTCCAAGGCGGGCTCATCTCGATCGGCCGCACGCCGGACAACAAAATCGTGGTGCCGCATCCGCAGGTGAGCGCGCGCCACGCGCAGATCATCAATCAGGGCGGCCAGCTCCTCCTCGAGGATCTCGGAAGCGGCAACGGCACGTTCGTCCGCGGGCAGCGCATCGCGAAGGGACAGCGGGTCCCCGTCGCGAACGGCGAGAAGGTCTACATCGGCCCGATGCCGGTGTTGATCCAGATCGCCGGCCAGCAGGTCAACGTCGTCGTCGAGGACCAGCAGGCCTCGTGGGCGGGGAAGCCGCTCTACGAGATCGAAGCATGGGACCTCTTCCTCGAGGTGCCGGATCGCGATCAGAAGGGCCAGATGAAGGTCCTGCTCGATCACGTGTCGTTCAAGGCTTTGCCCGGCGACATGATCGCGCTGATGGGCCCGTCCGGCGCGGGCAAGACGACGCTCCTTCTCACGCTGAATGGCTACTTGCCGCCGACGAGCGGCCAGGTGCGCATCAACGGCGACGACCTGTATGCCGTGTACGACGCGCTCCGCGGCGTCATCGGGTACGTCCCGCAGGACGACATCGTGCATCCCGAGCTCACGGTGTTCGAGGCCGTGAAGTATTCGGCGCGCTTCCGGCTCCCGAACGACTATTCGGAGGAAGAGATCGACGCGCGCGTGGAGCAGACGCTGCGCGACCTCGGGCTGGAAGGCGTGAAGAACCTCCAGATCGGAAAGCCGGAGAAGAAAGTGCTCTCCGGCGGTCAGCGAAAGCGCGTGAACATCGCGCTCGAGCTCGTGACCGATCCCGTCATCCTCTTCCTCGACGAGCCGACCTCCGGCCTCGCTGCCGACGATACGACCGCGCTCATCAATCTCTTGCACGATCTCACGAAGAAGACCGGCAAGACGATCATCATGACCATCCATCAGCCCGCGAAGGACGAATACGAGAAATTCAATCTCGCGTTCATCATGGGTTATGGCGGCATTCCGACGTATTACGGCCCCACGGGCACCGCCAGCTATCGGTTCTTCGGGTCGATCATCGAGAATCCGAACAGCCCGTTCCGGCACTCTCCGCTCGCGCAGAATCGCGTCGTCGACAATCCGCGCGACATGTTCGACATGCTGAACATCCGCGAGCGCTCGGTGCACGAGGACATGAAGCGCCGCAATCCGGAGACGCCGCGCAACATCGCGCGGCTCGAGGCGGCGAGGCAGTGGCGCGGCGAGTTCATGCAGAACTCGAATCCGGTGTTCCAGCAGATGTACTCGGGGCGTCGTGCCGTAGGCACGGAGCCGGCGGCGCGCGGCGTCCCGCATCGCGCGGACGTGGCGCTCTTCACGCAGCTGATGCTGCTCATGAGCCGGTACTGGAAGGTGAAGGTCCGCGACCGCGCCGGCGCCGCGATCATGTTCCTGCAGGCGCCGGTCATCGGTCTGATGCTCGCGTTCGTGTTCGCCGGACAGCGCGAGGCGGTGCCGTTCTGGTGCCTCGGAGCGCTGCAGGAGCTCGGCAAGAAGGTGCAGAGCGCGCAGGGGTCGACGGATCTCCTCGCGCGCATGCTCGCGACGAAGGACCACACGGCAGCGATGTTCTTCGTCGTCGTGTCTGCGGTGTGGTTCGGGACGAGCAACTCGGCTCGCGAGATCGTCACCGAGCGCGCGATCTACTTGCGCGAGCGCATGGTGAACCTCTCGATCCTGAACTACGTGTTCTCGAAGTACATCATTCTGAGCCTCATCTGCATCTTCCAGTGCACGTTGCTGCTCGGGATCGTGTTCTTCGCGCTCGGGTTCCACGGCGGCGTTCTCGCGTTTCTCCTCGAGCTCATCGTGATGATCGCCGTCGCGATGAATGCGACGGCCCTGGGCCTTCTCTTGTCGACGGTCGTGTCGTCCGCGGAGGCGGCGATGGCGCTCACGCCGATCGCGCTGATCCCGCAGGTCGTTCTCGGCGGCCTCATGGTCCCGATGACGACGAACCCGATGCTGAAGCCGCTCATGTACGTGATGCCAGCGCGCTGGGGCTTCGAGGGATCCATCGCGCACGAGCGCCTCGCGATCGCGAAGGAGCCGGCGTGGTTCATCGACCTGCAGAACGCGTCGCTGAACAGCCCACCCGACTACGTGTTCGCGGGCCACTTCCAGTGCGCGGTCGCCCAGATGGGCTCCGACACGCTGAAGGGCGCGTGGGGCTTCGTGAACTACGACCAGTTGTGGCTCCCGATCACCGTGCTCATGGGCATGACGGTGGTGATGCTCGTCATCCTGCTGGTCCTGCTGAAACGCCGCGATCCGGTGTGACGCGCGGCGCGGCCCGTCGCCGGCGGTCGCGGCGGCGGCGGCGGCCGGGCGGCCATCCGGGGAGGCGGCTCGCCGGGGCACGCCGTCGAGTGGCGCGGGCCCCTCCGCGAGTCGTTCGGGTCCTCAACGATCCGGTCCCGAACGACTCCGCGGCCGCCTCGCCCGCCGCGACGGATCGACCGCTCAACCGGGCCCGGCCGGCGGAACGAATCGTTCGCCCGCCAACGATCCGCGGTGCCTCCCGGCCGGCGGAACGAATGGTTCGCCCGCCAACGATCCGCGGTGCCTCCCGGCCGGCGGAACGAATCGTTCGCCCGCCAACGATCCGCGGTGCCTCCGCCGAGCGCCGCCGCACCCCGCGACTCCGCGCCCACGCGCCCGGCGCCGAGGAATCGTTCGCCCGCCAACCATCGGAAGCCTCGGCGCTGTCCGGGGGCAGGGCCACGCGCCGGGAGCACGCAACCTATCGATCGCATGAAAGAAATTAGTTAGCCAGCGAACGGATTCGGCGTTCCGCGCGCGCCCCCGCGCCCGCGCCGCGCACTCAACGCGGTGGCACGCGGCCCTTCGGATCGTCGGCGAGGTTACGCGCGAACGATGCCGCTTGGGTGCGCGCCGCCGCCACGTTGAAGACGACGAAGTGGCCGTCGCGGCCGGCGGGCGGGACGAACTGCGCGAGGACGCCGCTCGCCGCGCCGCCGCCGAGGTTGCCGGATAGGCCCTCCGGCGGGATGGCCACATCGGCGAGCCCCGCCCAGCGCGCCTCGACCACCTCCCGTACGCCCGGAAGCGCCCGCGGCAGCCCAATCGCCACCGACAGCGCCTCGATCCCGTGCGGCGGAGCATACGAATCGCCCACGCCGTCCGGACCGATCCCTTCGGTCTGGAAGATGCTCTTCGGCGCGAAGCCCGGACGCGGCGCGCGCGCGATGAACGCGCCGTAGTGGATGGGATCCGCCGCATCGACGAGCGTCTGCACGAGCATCATGATCGGATGCTGCAGGTTCAGCTCGCGCGCGGAGTCCGGGTCGCCGAGACCGGCAAGCACCCGGAACGCGGCGGCCACGTCCACCGGCTTCGTCTTCTCGAGCAGGTTCAGCCCGAGATCGCTGCCCGCGCCGCTCAGCACGCCGCCGCGCGAGAGGTTCGACCCCGCGAGGAAGATCGGACCGTTCAGGCCACCCTGCGAGTGCCCGAAGAACAGCACCTTCGTGCCGTCGAACGCGATGTCTTGCCCACTCGCGCTGACCGCGGCGGGTACCTTCGCCTGCGCCGCCGTGAAGAGCCGCGCCTGCTGGACGACGTCGATCGCCGATTGACGATTGCTCGTGCGCGCCGCCCTCATGTTGTCGAGGTTGAAGAAGAGGAGCTGCGTCGTCGTCTCGCGCTGCGGATCGTTCAGCGGCGGCGCCCCCGGCCGCGTCCCATGGAAGATTTGGTCGATGCCCATCGACGCGAGGCACCGGCCTGCAAGCGCGCGCGCCGTCCCGTCGTCGATGAAGGACCGATAGTCGCCGCCCGTACCGTGCGAATAGAGAACGATCGGATAGCCGCTCGGCGGCACCGGGCACGCCTGTACGTTCGGCACGGCGAGCGCGAAGCGGAGATCGAACGTGCCTTGGAGCTTCGGCTTTCCGTTTTCGAGCGCGAACCCGCCGCCATCCGCCGGCTTCCGAAACGGGACGGTGCCTGCTTGGTAGTTCGGCGAAGGTCCGTACGTGCCTTCGTAGACGTCGTACTCCGCCGCGCTCTCCGCCTTCGTCCAGTCGCGCGCTGCGGGCGCGGGCACGTTCGCGACGACGTCGTCGAACGCCGCGAACACCTCCGCCGTCGGGTCGTCGGTCGTGAACGTCGTGAGGTGCACGATGTCGCTCGCCGCGATCCCCGCCGCCCCGAGCTCCGTCACCGCGGGCGCGAACGCGTCGCGCGCTGCCTGCGTCCGCGCCGTCGCGGGGACGATGCCCAGCACTTCGTCGAGCTCCGCCGCCCGCGTGATCGCACCGCCTCCAGCGGCACGCGCGCGCGTCGTCACCACGACCGCATACCGCGTCTTCGGGCGCAGCGGCCGGCCGAGCATCGGCCGCACGGCGAGCGTGTTCGACGGCCAGTACACGCCGGCGTCCGCTTGCCAGTGCAGCTGCGCGAGATGGCGCTGCCCACGGTCGGGCGACGCAGGGTCGACATCGACGATCTGCACGGATGCATCACGCGCGACCGACGCCGGCGGGTCCGCCGGAAGCGTTGCCGGATCAAGCGGCGCCGAGAAGCGCAAATACGCTGCGGCGTTCGGCGAGAAGCCGGTGAGGAGCCCGCGCGATTCGGCGATGTACTGCGCGATCAGCGGCAAGGCGCTCGGGTTCGGAAAGCCTTCGAGGCGGATCGATCCGTCCGCCTCCTTCCGGAGCTCGCTTGGGAAAGGATGATCGAAGAAGGCTCCGTCGCTCAGCTCGGCGAACGACGCGGGCACCACGAACACCGAACGCGTCGGCTCGGTCGCGCCAGACGTTCCGGAGGACGACGAGCCGGAACCGGAGCCGCACGCCGCGAGCGCGACGAACACTCCGAGAAAGCACGCGCGCGCGACCCGAGCACCCCTGGAAAGCATCCCGGCGAACATACCACCCGCCGAACGCGCTCGCCGCCGCGCCCCGCGCCTGCGCGTGGCATGATCCCCACGTGAGACCCGTTCCTGCACCGCCGCCGTGGGCGACCTCGCTCGCGACGGTCGGCGTGACCGGCACGAACGGCAAGACGACCACCACCACGTGGATTGCCGCGTGCCTCGAGGCGCTCGCGGCGCGCGACGGCACGGGTCCAATCGCGCAGGCGACGACCCTCGGCTTCGCGCTCGGGGGTCGCGCGCTGGACGTGCCGCGTTCGTTCGACGGGTTCCTCGCGGGCATGCGCGCTGCCGCGGACGCGGGAGGTCGATACGCGGCCGTGGAGCTCACGAGCGAGGCTCTCGCCCACGGGTTCGCGCGCGCGTGGCCGTTCGCCGTTGGCGTGTTCACGAACCTCACGCACGACCATCTCGACGCGCACCGCACGCCCGAGCACTACCTCGCGAGCAAAGCGCAGCTCTTCCTCGCGCTTCGCGAAGGCGGCACAGCCGTGCTGAACGCATCCGACCCGACGAGCGAGCTCCTCCGCGACGTGCTGAGCCCGCACGTGCGCGTGCTCTCGTACGCCGTGCCTGGCTCCCGTGGACCCGCCCACGGCGAGCCAGACGTCGTCGCCACCTCCGTCGACGTCTCGTGGTCGGGAACGCGCGTGAGCTGCCGCGCGAAAGATGCCGCGTTTCCGACCGAGCTCTACGTGCGCGCGGTAGGAGACGTCTTCGCCGAGAACGCTCTCGCTGCGCTGCTCGGGGCAGTCGCCCTCGGAGCCGCGCCCGAGGCGGCGGCCCGCGCCCTCGCCGCCGCCGCGCCGCCGCCGGGCCGCTTCGAGATCGTGCACGAGCGGCCGCATGTCGTCGTCGACTACGCCCACACGCCCGACGCGCTGGCCCGAACGCTCGCCACAGCGCGCCGCCTGGCCACCGCCGGCAACGGGCGCGATGGACGCCTCACCGTCGTCTTCGGCGCAGGCGGCGATCGTGACCGTCAGAAACGACGCGCGATGGGCGAGGCGGCGCGGCTCGCCGACCGCGTCGTCCTCACCGCCGACAACCCGCGCAGCGAGGACCCGCGCGTCATCGCCGACGCGATCGCGAGCGGCCTCGTCGGACATGGCGCGGTCGTCTTCGCGCTCGATCGTCGCGAGGCGATCCGGCGTGCCGTGCTCGACGCCGCGCCGCAGGACGTGGTGCTCGTCGCCGGACGTGGCCACGAGAAGGAGCAGGACGTGCGCGGAATGGCGGTGCCTCTCTCCGACGTCGACGTCGTGCGCGCCGCGCTCGGCGTCTCGCCTGCGGAGCCGACGTGAAGCGACCCCTCCGCCTCGTTTCGTGGAACGTGGAGAACGTCGCGAAGTACGTGAGCGGCGATGCACGTGACGGCCTCGCGACGTTCGCGATGGCGATGAACGCGCCTGACGTGCTCGCGCTGCAGGAGGTTCGGGTGCGCCCGAGCGACGTGACGCTCGTGGGCCAGATGGTCGCCGCGCTCCCTGGGTACGCCTGCCACTACGCGCTCGCCGACGATCCGAAGAACGTCACGTTCCGCGGCGGGCGCATGTACGGCGTGGCCACCTACCTGCGCGAGGGGCTCCGCGGAGAGCCGCGCACCTTCGCATGGGATCGCGAGGGTCGCGCGGTCGTGAGCGTGCTCCAGGAGCTCCGTCTCGCGGTCGTGAACGTGTATGCCGTGAACGGCACGGACAAGCCCTTCTTCGATCACGAGCTCGGTCGCATCCACGGCGATCGTCACCGGTGGAAGCGCACGTTCATCGAGCGGCTCACACGCGAATGCGAAGCGCTGCGTCGCGAAGGTTTGCGCCTCGTGCTGCTCGGCGACTGGAACACCTCGCGCACCGCGATCGACACCCATCCGCGGCTCCGAACCGAAGAGCCGCACGTCCTCGCGCGCGCGGCGTTCAACGACACGTTCATGCCCGCGCTGGACGTGGTCGACGTCTTCCGAGAGCTGCACCCGCACGCGCGGAAGTACACGTGGCACCGTCGTGGAGCTCGTCACCTGGACGCCGCGCGCGTCGATTTCGCGCTGCTCTCGCGTGAGCTCCTCCCGCGCGTCGTCGAAGCAGACATCGACGAACGCCCGGCGGTGCGGCTCGCGAGCGATCACGCTCCGCTATGGGTCGTGCTGCGTCCTTGAAAAGGGCTACTTGACGTACTCTATCTTCCGCGGCGGCTCGGGCGCGGATTCGCGATGCTTGCCGTCGTGCGTGATCCACCAGGCGGTCAAGAACACGAGGAGCGCCGCCGTGAGCGCGAAGAACACGCGCGCCGTCGGGTCCGGATCGATCCGCGCGCGGAGAACCGCTGCCGCACGGCGGACGGCCTCGGGCTCGTCGGGCGCCGTGGCGAGCTTCGGCGCGCGCTCGCGAACGGTGCGGTAGTCGCCGCGCGTGAAGGCGGCGACGAGCGCGTCGAGCTCGGCATGCCGCGGGAAGTCGCGCGCGAACGCCGGATACCCCCACGAAGCCCGCGCCGCCTCGTGCTCGCCGCGCGCCGCCTCGTCCGCCTCCGCCCCGCTGCTCGCCTCTCTGCTCATGCACGCGCCTGCGCGATTCCCTCGGTCACCGACGCACCTGCGCGCCGCCGTGTGCGCGTGACCTCGCCATGCGTGATCGCGCGATGGACCAACGTCGGCGTGAGCCCCGGCGCGATGAGGCTCGGGGTCACCTCGCTCGACGGGAACATCTGCACGAACGCCGGGGCGCGGCGCACGCGATCCACGAGCGTGCGCTCGAGGATCATCGAGGTGTACTGGAGCGCGCCGTACTCGGGCGTGTTCGCGTTCAGCACGACATCGAGGTCCTGCTTCTTGCAGAGATGCGCGAGTCCCTTGATGCGGCTCTCGAGCGGCGACCAGTTGTCTGCGCACGTGCCATTCTCGCTGCAGCCCCACACGCCCGACTCGGTGTTCACGAACAGCGTCTGGTTTCCGGACGTGTGGCCCGGGGTCCGGAGGAGCATCACGCCGTCGCCGAGCGCGAAGTTGCCGTCGGTGAGCACGACGTCGTCGGTGCGCACGCCCAGCTTTCCGTCGCGGACGAACCATGCGCGCTGGAAGGGATGCAGGTCGTCCCAGTCTTCCCACTCCGAGCGCGGCGCGAGCAGCTTCGCGTTCGGAAAGCGGGGCGCGCGCGAGCCGTCTTCGGTGCCGAGGAGCGAGCGGAGGTCCTGGGTGTGGAAATGATCGAAGGCGACGTAGTCGATGTCCTCCGGCGCGAGCCCCAGCCGAGCGAGCTGCGACTCGAGCGAATCGAACTTGCCCGCGATCATCCCGCTGACGTGCGTGCCGAGCGTCTCGATGAACCGAGCGAAGAAGGGCGTCGCCTTCGCCGCCTCCACGTCCGTCGGGTTGAAGAGGAGCGTCTTCGGCGCGCCGCGCTCGAGGAACTGCACGACGAGGCATCGGTGCGTCATGACGACGAACGGTGCCGGCGTGAACGCGGCCGACCAGAACGCGTAGCGCGTCGGGTACGCCAGCATCGAGAGCGGCAGCGTCCGCACCGACACGCAGCGCGGCCCACTCGCGAAGCGCTCGCGCAGCCGCTCGGCCGCGCGCCGAATCGCGCGGAGCTGCGCGCCGTGGCGCGGGAGCGACCACGCTTCGTCGAGATCACCGACCCGCGTGAGGCCGATGTTCGGGGCCTGAGAAGGGCGGCCGGTCGTCATGACCGGCCAACTCTAGCGCCGATCGCCGCCTACTGGCAGTGACCGAGGCGGATGCCACCGCTGAGCGGTGCGGCCGCGCCATAGACGTCTTCGCAGGTCTCCGCGAAGCCGCAGTCGTTCTGGCCGATGCGGCACCACTTTTCACACTCGAAGCCGAACAGCGGGTGCTCCGCGCAGGCGAGGCCCTGCTGGCAATCGTTGTAGCGGTTGCACGCGCCATAGAGGCCGACCGTGCCGCTCTTGTCGCAGTCCGGCTGGTTGATCGTCGTGTCCCAGATGCAGTTGTTCGAGCCACACACGGCGCTCGCGTTGCGGAGGTCGCACGCGATCGTGCACGCCTTCATGTTCGGCACCGCGGCGCCGCTCACGGGGTCGTAGACCGGTGCGCACTTGCCGAGGTTCGTGCCGACGCAGGCGACGCCGAGGGTCGGGCACGTCGGACGGCATGCGTTGTACTGGCAAGTGAAGCCCTTCGCGCACTGCGTGGTCGCCGTGCAGAAGCTACCCAGCGTGCCACCGCCCGCGAGCACGCAGCTCACCGCGCCCGTCGCCGTGTTGGTCACGTCGCAGGTCTGGTTCGCTGCGCAGCCGCACTGCGGGGCGAGGCCGCAAGCATTGCTCGGCGGGACCGTGGCGCACGTGCCGGCGTCGGTACCCGCGTCGGTGCCCGAGTCCTTGCCCGCATCCGTGCCCGAGTCCTTACCGGCGTCGGTTCCACCGCTCGACGACGTTCCACCGCTCGACGACGTTCCACCGCTCGACGTGCCGCCCGAGGAGCTCGACCCGCTGTCCTCTTCTTCTTCGTCGGACGGACCCGGGAGGGGGGTGCGGGGGCCGGAATCCGGCTGCGGATCGGTCGGACGCTCGTCGACGACGAGGCCGAGCGCCGGGTCCGTCGCGCCGTTGGCGCAGGCCACCGCGCCCGCGACGAACGACGCGACCGCGAAAATGATGACCTTGCTCGAGCTCGACCGCTGCCCCATAGGGGCCGGCTTCTAACACGCAGCACGCCGGAGGCTGCCCGCGTCTGAAATGTAGACGCAGCCGAGACGCCGCTACTTGCCTGTACAGGTGAGCACGGGCGCGACGGGGCTGAAGTTCCCGCCGACCGCCGGGCGCACGCTGTCCATGTCCTTCATCGCGGCCTCGAGCGCATCGCGGATTTGCGCGTACGACTGATCGAGCTTGTCGTTCAACTTCCCCGGCTCGGCGACGCACAGGAACTTCGGGGTTCCGCATGCGTCGAAGTCTTCGCACGTCGCGGCGCCGACCAGCGTGCGCACGGACGGCTCGCCGTAGAGGACGCGGCCGCCGACCATCGTGAGGACGACGTCCTTCGCGCTGGCCGCGGTGAGCGCCTCGTACGGCGCCTTGCGATCGCCGCGGAAGACGAAGAGATCGGCCATGAACCCGACCTTCAGCGTGCCGAGCTTGTCGCCGAGCCCGAGGACGGTCGCCGCGTTCTTCGTCGCCATCGTGAAGAGGTCCTGCGACGAGAGCCGCCCGCCGAACTTCGTCACGCTGACGTTCTTCGCGAAGCGGAGCTCGTCCAGCATGTTCTGGCTTCCGCCCATCGACCAATCCGGCGCGAGCGAGACGAGGATGCCGTTGTCGAGCGCGAGCGGGATGTTCGTCGTCTCGCCGTAGAGCGCGACGTTCGACGCCGGCGACCACGTGAGCTTCATGCCCTTCGCCTTCATCTGCGCGAACTCGGCGGCGCCGAACGCGGTGCCGTGCGTGATCGTGGTCTGCGGCGCGTACAAGCAGCCCGGCGTGGTCGTCAGCGTGCCGAGGTCGGCGAGCTCATCGCGCGCTTTCTGGTCGAGCCCTTCACCGACGTGCACGAGATAGGCGCTCGTCCGGCCGGAAGCGTAGTTCGCGCAGACGCCGTCGGCCGTCGCCTTCGACGGCAGGATGGCTGCAGTCTGCACCTTGTCGAAGCCGAGCCCGTTGTACTCGGTGTCGATCGACCGCGCGAGCGAGCCGTAGCAAGGGAGGGCCGCGCCCGCGAGGCCGACGATCGACGTCGTGCCGGCAACGAGCGCCTTCAGCTCGCCCCACTTCTCCATCTCGCAACGAAGGTTGCCCGCGCCGTCGTACTTCGGAGGGCACCACGTGGGCTTCCCTTGCGAAGCGTCTTCCAGGCACTGCTTCACGTCGACCATCACGGTGTAGCGCGGCTCGTTCGAGTCCTTCGTCCAGTCGTCGTGGTTCTGGTACGTGCGCGAAGGCAGCCAGTCGGTTCCGTCGAAGATGTCGAACAAGATGTGATTGTGCGTGTCGATGAGGCCTGGCGAGATGATGCCGTCGACCGCGACGCGGGCAGAGCCCAGCACGAGGGCCTGCTCCTCACATGCTTTGCCGGCCGCGGCGCAGCCGATCGTCCCGTCTTTCAGCGCGAGCACCTGGCCCTCGAACGGGCCGCTCTCTCCGAGCACCGTTCCTTCGAGGAGGATGCCGTTCGCGGGGTTGCCTTCGATCGCGCCGTCCACTGCCGCGTCCGGCGTCTCCGAAGCGTCGACGGGCGGGAGGAACGAAGGGTTCGTCTGGTCGGTGCAGCTCGCGATGGCGACGATCGCGGCGCACGACGAAAGAGCCAAGAAAAGGCGCATCGTCCTCAGGATAGCGGAAGCCCGGCACGCATCACGCTCTCCGACGCGTTCGCCCGCGCTCCGGCACACAAGAACGCACGCGCGCCCCGCGCAGGATGGATCGAGTACCTTGCTCGCCATGCCGAAGCGGCATCGGCCCGGCGCCAGCGCCACGAGCGTCGTCGGGCACATCGAGGAGATCATCGTCGCGACCAGCGGCGAAGACGCGTTCGAGCTCGTCTTCGCGGTCGCCGCCGCGCGCGTGTGCCGCCGCACGCGAGCCACGCGCGATGCGATCGCGACGACGGCGCGCGAGCATCCCGAGCTCGCGCTGTCGGTTCCTGCCGACGGTTCCGACGCGCTCGTTGTTCGTGTCGATGCCTTGCTCGACGGAGCGATGGCGGCGGGAGATGACCGCCTCGAAGCGCTCGATGCCGTGTTCGAGTCTTTGGTCCCGCGCGTCGCGAAGGGGGACAAGGGGCAGTTTTTCACGCCGAGGCACGTCGTCGACTTCGTCGTGCGCGCGCTCGCTCCTCGGGCAGACGACGTGGTCGTCGACCCCGCGTGCGGCTCCGGCGCGTTCCTCGCGCACGCGAGAGCGCTCGCGCCCGTGCGGACCTACGGCTGCGACGTCGACGTGCGCGCCGTCCGCGTTGCGCGGCTCGTCGCGCTGGCGCAGGGGAGGGATCCCGCGAGCATCCTCCGCGGAGACGGTCTCCGCACGACGGACCTGCCTCTCGCTTCGGTCGTCGCCACGAATCCGCCGTTCGCGGGGCGCGCCGACGCGGAAGGTTTCGCCGCGCGCGAGCTCGTTCGGCGCCCCGAGCGCGACGTGCTGTTTCTCGAGCGCGCGGTGGACCTGCTCCGGCCCGGCGGACGTCTCGGCATCGTGCTGCCGTACAACAAGGCGTCCGGATCGGCGTACGCCGCCTTCCGTCGTTGGCTCGCGACGCGCGCACGACTCCTCGCCGTCGTCGCGCTGCCGCGAGAGACGTTCCTCCCGCACACCTCGCAGCGCACCATCGTGCTCTTCGCGCGCAAGCGGGAGGAACCCGAGCCGGGTTCGCGGTCGGAGCGCACGTTGTTCGTAGTGAGCGAGCGCGCAGGCAAAGACGCAGCGGGCGACCTCCTCCGCCGGCCCGACGGCGCCATCGATCACGATCTCGACGACGTCCTCCGGGAGCTCACTTCGTTCTTCGCGCGCGAGGAGCTCGCGTCGTGAAGGTGGCGACGCTCACGCTCGGCGAGCTCGAGCCGGATTTCGTCCTCGCACCCGAACGCCACGTGACCGCTGCATCCGCGCCGCGCGAGGGCGTCGCGCTCGGCGAGCTCGTCGTCGAACGGCGAGAGCGCATCGAGCCACGCGACGGCGACGACGCGATCGTCATCGATACGACGCATGCGCGCGACGGCGTGCTGGACGTCGCGGGTGCCCTGCGAGACGCCGCTCGCAACGGGTCGGCCAAGAGCGCGAAGAAGCGCGCGAGGGAAGGCGATGTGCTCGTCTCGCGACTCCGTCCCTATCTCCGCCAGATCGCGTTCGTGCACCCCGATGCAGGTGTTGCGGCAGCTCCGCTCGCTGTCTCGACCGAGTTCTACGTCCTCGCGCCGCGCACGCCGGGCGATGACCTCGCGTGGCTCGTTCCGTTTCTCCTCTCGACGCCCGTGCAGGAGGCGCTCGCCGCGGCGCAAGAGGGCGGTCATCATCCGCGCGTGCCTCGCGCATCGCTCCTCGCGCTTCGGGTGCCCGACGCAGTGCGGAATGCACGCGAGAGCACGAGCGAGGCGGTGCGCGCCGCCCTTTCGGCGATTCACCGTGCGTCCGGCTCGCTGCGCGCGCTCGTCGCCGCCACGCCGATGCGCGGCTGAGCGCCGCTCAGGGACGAAGCCGCGGAGCGGGCCGCGCCGACGCGGGGTCCGAGCACTCGCGATCGATCTCCTCGGCGAGCGCGCGGATGTTCCGGTTCGTCGGATCCATGCGCTCTGCACGCTGCATCGCTTCACGCGCCTTGTCGCAGCGGCCGGCCTGGAGCGCTCCGTACATTGCCTTGAGCCGTCCCTCGACATCCAAGAACACGTACGGGTCGGTGTGGTTTCGCACGTAGACGACGGCGCCGCTCGTCAAGACGAGCGCCACGCACGCGGTCACGATGATGCCCTGCGCGCGCCGCGAGTACGCGTAGCCGCGCTCCCACGTCGCCGCCATCATCGTCCCGGCGACGGCGCCTCCGATGTGCGCCGCGTTGTCGATCTGCGCGATGTCCCGACGGAACGTGCGGACGAGGCCGATGAGGAGGATGAGGCCGAGCCAGCGCGCCATGACGATGGTGAGCTCGCTCCGCCAACCCTCCGTGCGGATCCCGACGACGATCGCCGCCGCGACGAGACCGCAGAGCGCACCCGAGGCGCCGACGCTGATCGTCTGCCCGAAGAAGCGCCCCCAGATGGCGCTCGCCGCGCTGCCGACGACGCCGGCGACGAGGTAGAGCGGGAAGAAGCGCGCCGACCCGATCGCGCGCTCGAGGAGCGGTCCGACCTGCCAGAGCACGAACATGTTCACGCCGAGGTGCAGGATGTTGCCGTGGAGGAAGCACGACGTCACCAGCGTCTCGAAGCGATTGTCGGCGATGGTCCAGAGTGACGCGTTCGCGCCGAGCCAGCGGAGGACGGCGTCCGGCATGCTGAGCGCGTACTTGGCTTCGCCCGCGAGGAAGATCTGCGCGAGGAACACGCCGACGTTCGCGGCGAACAGTGCCGCGGCGACCGGCGCGTTCGTGAACCCGCGCGCCACCTCGGCGTTCTCGGCGACGTACGACCGCGGCTCGTCCGCAGCTCCGCCCTCGGGCGCGGCGTCTTCGGGCGGCGCGGTGTCGCTCACGAAGCCCTTTCTAGTTCGAAGGTGCCGTCATTGCCACGAGTCAAACAAGTTGCGGAAACCGCGTTCCGTTTGGCCCGCTTCCGCGCGTCCTGATACCGCCGAAGACGATGGACGCATTGGTCCGCGCGACGCTCCTCGTACGCCGAATCGCCCGCGGCGGGTACGGGCTCGCGCTCACCTGCGCGCTCGCCGGGTACGTCGTCATGGGTGGGGCGACCGCGCCGTTCGGCCCAATGCCCGCCACGCTCGCCGTCGTCTGGACGCTGCTCCTCGTGAAGCGGCTCCGGAAGAAGCTGCGGCTGACGGGCGACGCGCCGTTCGTGCTGGATTTCGAGGTGGGCGCGCTGCTCGCCGTCGGGCTCGACGCCGCGCTCCTCCGCTTCGACGGGACTCTCTCCGGGCGCTTCTCTCCGGCGACGTACGTGCTCGTCGCGCTCGTCGCGTCGTTCGGGCGGCCGGGCCCGGGCCTCGCCGTGGTCGCCTGGGTCGTCGCGCTCGACGCGCTCATCCGCCACAAGACGCTCGGCGAGACGAGCTGGGAGGCGCTCGCGACGCAGGCCGGCTTCGCGTGCGCGTTCGCGCTGCTCAATCTCATCCTGCTTCGCGCCGAGGTCGCGCGCATCCGCGTGACTGCGAAGGGCCGCGTCGAAGAGGAGCTTCGCCGCCTTCGCGAGGATGCGCGCAGCTATCGGCTCCTCGGCGCCGGCGAGCCCGGCGCGCACAAGGAGGACGCCGAAGAGCGGCTCGCCCGCTCCAGCGTGGAGGAGATCCACCAGTCCGTGCATTATGCACTGGAGCTCCTCCGCCGCACGCTGGACCTGCACACCGCCGTGCTCCTCTGGCGGACCGACTCGGGGACGCATCTGCGCATCAGCGAGCTCTCGACCGCGTCCGACGAGATCCACGACGCACCCTTCTCGATCGGCGATGGCGTCCTCGCCGCGGTGATCGCAAAAAAGGAGGCCGTTCTCCTGGAGAACCTGAGGCCCTCGTACAAGGTGCCGTACTACGCCGGCGCGTGCCCGGTGCGCGCGCTCGCCGCGATTCCCGTCATCGAAGGCGGCGCCGGCGGCCGGAGCGACGGCGACGGTGTGGTCCGGGGCGTGCTCGCGTTGGATCGCGTCGAGAACCGACCGTTCACGCCGCACGAGCACGAGCTGGTCGCGCAGGCGGCGCGCTACTGCCTGCGGGCCATCCAGAACGAGCGCGTCTTCGTGCAGCTCGAACGCGCGAAGGTGGAGCAGGGGAAGCTCTATCGCGCGGCGCAGGCGCTCGGTGCGGCGCTCTCCGAGAAAGACGTCGTGGAAGCCGGCGTTCGCGCGGCGCGCGAGATCGCGAGCTTCGAGCTCGCGGCCGTCACCATCTGGGACGAGGCGACGAAGATGCACGAGGTCTGCGCCGCGAAGAGCGAGAGCGGCGAGATCGAAGATCTCGTCGGGCAGCGCTTCAAGCAGAACACCGGCCTCGTCTCGATGGTCGTCACGAACCGCTTCCCGCTGCCGTACAAAGGCGAGCACGATCCCGCCCACCAGATCGTCCTCTCGAAGCGGCTGCCCTGGCCGAACATCCCTTCGCTGCTCGTCCTTCCGCTCCTCCATCACGGTCGGCCGCTCGGCACGCTCATCCTCGGCGCGAAGCGGCGCCACGCGTTCGGCGACACCGTCCGTCCGACGCTCGAGGTCCTCGCCAGCCACCTCGCGGTCAGCCTCTCGAACGCGCGCATGGTGCACAAGCTCGAGACGATGGCGACGACCGACGGCCTCACCGGGCTCTTCAACAAGCGCGCGATGCTCGAGCAGGCCGCGCAGAAGGTCGCCGCCGCTTCGCGCTTCGGTCGCAAGCTGTCGGTCCTCGTGACGGACATCGACTTCTTCAAGAAGGTGAACGACACGTACGGGCACGACGTCGGCGACGTCGTCATCAAAGGCCTCGGCGAGATCCTGAAGCGGCAGAAGCGGACCACCGACGTGGTCGCGCGCTTCGGCGGTGAGGAGTTCGTGCTCCTCTGCGAGCAGACCGACGAGGCCGGCGCGCTGATGTTGGGCGAGCGGATCCGCGAGGAGCTCGCGAAGACCGTCTTCCACACGCCGAACGGGCCGCTCACGGTGACGTGCTCGGTCGGCGCGGCGACGTTCCCCGAGGCCGGCGAGACCTGGGACACGTTGTTCCGCGCCGCGGACGAAGCGCTCTATTCGTCGAAGCGCGGGGGCCGGAACCGCGTCACCGCGTGGATGCCTGCGTCCACGTCCCGCATCAAGACGGGCTGAGCGCGGGCGGGGGCTGCTTCCGCGGGTGGACATCGCGCCGTCGCATGGCCATGATCGGCCCACCATGAGCGACGACGAGAAGCGCGAACCGAAGCCGAACCCGGTCGATGATCTCAAGCAGGGGCTCGGTCTCTTGCTCCGCGCGGCGAAAGGCGCCGCCTCCGCGCTTCCGACCGACAAGATCGAAGACGCGGTGAAAGACGGCGCGAAGGAGGTCACGCGCGCGTTCGAGACCGTCGCGACCGAGATCGACAAGCTCGTGACGAAGGCGACGACGAGCGGCGCGCCTGGCGAGGGCCGGCCCGAGCCGCCGGAGCCGACGACGGCCGCGGGCGTCGCCCAGGCGAAGGAGCAGCACGATGCGGAAGTACAGTCGACCGGCGCGCCGGCAGAGCGTCGCGTCGATGACGCCTACGCGCCGGAGCCCCCGAAGGGACCGCGCGTGGGCTGAGCGCCGCCGGGCGCCGCGCGGCTGGGTTCTAGAACGCGCGGCCCGCCGCGCAGATGTCCTCGGGTCCGAGCGCGATGTTCTCGGCGATGAACGTCGATAGGGTCGGCTCGTCGACGCAGTCGGCCGCGTAGGTGAAGCCCCACGCTGCCGCGGCGACCGGGGTCGTGATGCGCGGGTCGGGCACGATGATGACGCGGGCGTTGATCTGTTCCGTGCAGAGAGGATCGCGCTTCACCGCGCCACGCACTTTGCGGAGGCCTTCGACGAGCGGCGCGCAGCCCGGGCCCGTCGGCGAATCGCACTTGTAGAAGAGCACGACGGCGCCGTGCTCCATGCTGTGCACGAGGTACCCGTGGTCCACGGGCTTGTCGAACTCCTGGAAGTTCGCCCACGACGGGTAGTGGTTGCCGCTCGACGGCGGGTTCGAGTTGTACGTGATCACCGTTCCTTCCGGCACGTGCGTGGCCGGGAGGAGCTCCGGCGCCTCGAGCACGACAGCGCACGACGCAGTCGGGCGCCGCTGGCCCGTGAAGCGCCGTCCGCCGTCGGCGCCGGGCGTCGGGGCGCCGCCGTCGTCGTCGCTGCTGCTGCTGCAGGCCGGGAGGAAGGCGGCCGTCAGCGTGAGCGTCGCGACCAGCGTCGAAAGGAAGAAGGAACGGGGGGCCACGCGCGAACCATAGCGCGGGACCGCCGCGGAGCGTACGAGCCCGTTTGACGGACGGCGCGAAGACGCGTCTCCTCTTGCTCGTGACCTCGCTGCCGCCGGCGTCGTCTGCCCCCACGTCGCGTCCGAGCCCCGTTGGGATGGACCTGCGTCATCCGCGCGGGCGCCTCGCGCCGCCGCTGCCCCGCGATGCGCCGCTCTGGCGTCGCGCCGCGCGCGCTCTCCGCAGGCTCGTGCACGGGCTCGTGATCCACGAGGGCCTCCAGACCGCACCGGCGATGGCGTTCCACTTCTTCCTCAGTCTCCTGCCTCTCCTCGTCTTCGTCGGTTACGTCGTCGGCAGCATCGCGCGGCGCCGTGGCGTCAACGCGGTGCTGTCTCCGGTGCTCGACAACCTGCCCGAGTCGGCGGCGTTGATCGTGAAGACCGAAGTGCTGCGTCTCGCCGGCGCGCACGCCGTGGGCCCCGCCGCGGCGGCGAGCTTCCTGTGGATTGCGTCGGGCGGCACGCACGGTCTCATGCACGCGATGGAGACCGTCATCGGCGCGCCACGGCGGCCGTGGTGGAAGAAGCGCCTCATCGCTCTCGGCTGGGTGCTCGCGACGCTCGTCTCGTGCGCGGTCGCATCGTTCGCGCTCATCTCGTGGGACGCGGTGATCCACCCGCGCGACCCTGCAGCCGCCGCCTCGTCGGGCTCGGCCGAGCTCGCCCCGCGGCCACCGAGCACGAGCACGCCGAGCAGTGTGGCAGCCGCGCGGCCGGGCTCTTCGTCCTCGCCGACGGCGACGTCGAGCTCAGGCGCGAGCACGCCGCCGGCGTCGGATCGCCGCGAACGGCGGAGGCGCATCCTGCGGAGCGGTGGCGAACGTGCGCTCGGGCTTTCCGTATCGCTACTTTTCGCCACGGCCGTGCTTGCAGCGTTCTACTGGTTTTCGGTAAGTCACTCTCAGCGGTTCGCACGGCGGGTTCTCCCCGGCGCGCTCGTCGCCGTCGTCCTCTGGCTCGTCATCTCGTGGGGCTTCGGTCTCTACGTGAAGTCCCTCGCCGAGTACGCCGTCTTCTACGGGAGCCTCGCTGCCGTTGCGGTCCTTCTGGTGTGGCTTTGGCTCACGAGCCTCGCGATCCTGGTCGGTGCGGAGCTGAACTCGCAGCTCGAAGGTCTCCGCGACTGACGCGGAAGTAGCTCGGTGACGATTTCGCGATCCACCAATCGCGTTCGCGCGCACATCACGGCCTGCGCGCACGCGTACGTTCGGCGGACAGAAGACAGCTAAAGAACGCGCCCGCTCAGCCGTGAATCAGAGTGGACGAAGCGCTTCGGTGACGAGGGTCGAGGGTCGACTCGCGGGCGCCGTGGTGTGTTGTCGATCCACTTTCCACGCGGACGCGATGAGCGATTCACACACACACCGTACGCCGGAATTTGCGGGACAAAATCGACACAGCACCCCTCGCGCGAGCACGCGCCGTCGTGCACACTGGATGGAGCGAGAGGCGGTGAACACTGCCCGCTGTTCTCGCGGAACGGACATGACGAAGCACGCCCTCTCCCACGACGCGCTCCGCCAGCACTCGATGCCTTCCTTCGCCATCACGCTCGCCGCGGCGCTCCTCGCCGTCGCCGGTGCCGGTTGCGTGAAGAAGCAGCAGATGCCCGACGAGCGAATGCTACGCGCCGTCGAGCAGGAGTCTTCCTCGGGCGTCGTCGCGATCGCGACGACGATGGCCGACAGTCCTTCGCACATCACGCTCTGCAGCGGCGCGGTCGTCGCGCCGAACCTGATTCTCACTGCGCGTCACTGCGTTTCGCGCGCCGTGACCGCGACGCCGTCGTGCGATGCACGCGGCCGATCGCACAACGGCGATCACCTCGCCGAAGACGTCGATCCCTCGTCGATCGCAATCTACACGGGCCAGCACGTCCGCCCGGACGTCGACGTTCCCGTCGCGCGCGCCGTGCGCACGCTCCACCCGACCGGCCAGGTCCTCTGCGACGCCGACGTGGCGTTCCTCGTCCTCGACCGCCCGATCGCGAACGCCAACGTGCTGTCGATGCGCCTCCACAGCGGCGTCGAAGCGGGCGATCTCGTCGTCCCCGTCGGCTTCGGCGGCGGACCGTCGAACGTCGTCGGCGTGAAGGTCGCACGCGCGAAGAGCACCGTCCTCGCCACGGGCCCGAGCGCGAACGCGGCGACGGGCGCGGTTCTCGGCCCGCGTGAGTTCGAGGTCGATCGCGCGACTTGCCGCGGCGACTCCGGAGGCCCCGCCATCGACGTGATGACCGGCGAGATCGTCGGCATCGTGTCCCGCGGCGGCAGCTGCTCGGCGAGCGGCAACCACGTCTACACGCGCGTCGATGCCTACAAGCGCCTCGCGCAGGCGGCGTTCGTCGCGGCCGAGCGTGAGCCCAACGTCGCGGCGCGCGAGGTTCCTTCGTCGGACACGCGCGAGCCGGGCGCCCTCGGCGCCGACCGCACCCGCTGAGGCGTCTCAGGCTCTGGTCTCAGGCCTTTTTGGGCGGCGCGGGCGAGAGCCCGAGCTCCTTCATCACGGCCTGCAGATCTTCCCACGCCTGCTTCTTCGCCTCGACCTGCTGCGCGCTCGGGCGGAGCAGATACGACGGGTGATACGTGGGCATGACGGGGATCTTGCCCTTGTAGAGCTTCCACTGCCCGCGGACCTTCGTGATCCCGAGCTTCGTGCCGAGGAGCGCCGCGACCGCCGTGTTGCCGAGCGCGACGATGACCTTCGGGTCCACCGCCGCGAGCTGCTCGTGGAGGTACGGGATGCACGCCTCGACCTCTTCGGGCTCCGGCCTTCGATTGCCCGGCGGGCGGCACTTGATGATGTTGCAGACGTAGACGTCTTTCGACGGGTCGAGCCCCATCGCCTGGATCATCTTGTCGAGGAGCTGGCCGGCGCGGCCGACGAACGGCGTTCCCTCCGCGTCTTCGTCGGCGCCCGGCGCTTCGCCCACGAAGCAAATCTTCGCGGCGGGATTGCCGCGCGAGAAGACGACGTTCGTGCGCGTCGTCGCAAGCGGGCACTTCGTGCAGCCCGCCGCTTCTTCGGCGACGGCGGGGAGGGCGCGCGCCGGTGCCTTCACGGCCGCGGGCGCGACGGGCGCCGCGGCAGGCGCTTTCACCGGCGGTGATGGCGGCGGCGGTGATGGCGGCGGCGGAGGCGCGAAGGGCTCGGCTCGGCGCGGCGCCGCCGATGCGGGCTCGGGCGACGGAGGCGGCGCGGCTGCTGCCGCAGCGCGCTCGGGCGAGGGCTCGAGGCTGCGCACGACCGGGGGCTCGACGGCGGGCGAAGCCGCCTCCGCGGGCTGCGGCCGCACGCGTCGCGCTCCACGCGGGATGCCGACGGCGCCCGTGTCTTCCTGCCATTCGAGGTACGCGCGGAGCGACGCCGCGACCGCGGCGAGCTCGTCGCGCGCATCGGCGAGGCCGTCGGCAGGAGGAGCCTTCGACATGCGAGTCTCGTGTTAGGTCGGGACCGCGCCCGACGCAACGGGTGTACCCTCGGCCGCCATGCGGAGCTCGACTGCGCGGCGCCTCACGGCGGCCCTCGCCGCGGTGCTGGTGCTCGCCCGCGCGGACCACGCGGGGGCGGAAACGGAGGAGGGCTTCTACTACTCGGACGACGCGGCGCTCATGGCCGGTGCGGTGACCGCGTGGACGCGTGACGCGGGGGCCGTTTGGTACAACCCGGCCGGTCTCGGCGGCGCGGTCCGTCCGCAGATCACGTTGAACGGGACCATCTACGCGCTGAAGATCCGGAAAATTCCGGATGCGCTCCGCACGCGCTTTCCCGGCGGACCGCGCAGCATCGACATTGCATCGACGGACATCATGTCCGCGCCGCACGCGACGGCGCTCGTGCGGAGCCTGTCCGACAAGGTGTCGGTCGGCGTCGGCATCTACATCACCGAACGCGACGTACGCACCGCGCAGAGCACGCTCGCGTTCTTCCAGCCGGCCGGTCCCGAGCTCGCGTTCGACGCGAACCTGCGCCAGCACCTCGACATCGCGCTCGATCACACGAAGTACCAGCTCGGCCCCGCGGTCGGCGTGCAGCTCGCCCCCAACGTGCGCGTCGGCGGAAGCGCCTTCCTCACGTACACGAAGACGACGGGGCTCGCGATGTTCGAGGTCGACGTGACGGGCGCTTCGGGCCAGCCGCCGCCCACCGCGTTCACGCTCGGCTCGCAGCACGCGACGCAAACGGAGCTCGGCGTCGTCGGCACGTTCGGCGTGCAGTGGGATGTGACGCGCGCGCTCTCGTTCGGCGCGACGCTGCGAACTCCGGAGGTGCGCTTCAGCCAATCGATCAACGGGACCGGCATCACGGCGACCGGCGCCGTGACTCCCGTGAGCACGCCGCAGGCTTCCCTCGAGCTGGAGCGCGCGGCCGACGCCGGCGGCGCAGGCGTTCGCGTTCCACCGCGCGCCGTACTCGCCGCTTCGTATGCGTTCGGCGAACGCGTGCACGGCTCGCTCGAGGCCGACGTGCTGCCCGCGATGTCGAGCTCCTCGACGGGGCTCGACACGCGCACGGTCGTGAACGTGAGGCTCGGCGTGCGTGCGGCGCTCTCCGAGAGGCTCGTCGCCGGCGCGGGGCTCTTCACCGATCGCGACCGCGCGGTGCTCGGCCCGGACCTCACCGACGAACGCGTGGACCGCCTCGGCGCGACCGCCGGCCTGCAGCTCCTCACGCCCTTCACGCTGCACGGCGACGACGGACCGAAGCCCGGCGCGCTCGTCCTCGCGACGACGCTCGCCGCGCGCTACGCGCTCGGGCTCGGTGAATCACGCGCGCTCGACTTCGATTCGCTGACCGGCGCCTCGGCTACGCGCGTCGTGTCCGTCGCGTACCACGAGATCACGCCGTACATCGGCTCGGCGATCTCGTTCTGAGATCGCGGCCGCCGACGACGAAGACGCTCAGCGGCTGAAACGGAAGCGCACGCGGTACGTGCCCGGCACCGGCTGGCCGTCGACGTTCAGCGCGGGATCGTACTTCTCGCGCAGTGCGCAGCGCTTTGCCTCGCGACCGAAGCCGTGTCCCGGATCGCTGTACACGCTCACGCTCTCGGGGCGTCCGTCGACGGCGACCTTCACTTCGATGCCGACGTACGCGTCGTCGATCTGCTCGGCCTCCGCTTCGCTCGGAAACGGGCAGCGTTCGAGGTTCGCGAGGTTCTTGATCTTCGCGCTGCGCGAGCGGTCGACGCGCGGAGCAGGCGGCGCGGGCGCGGTGCCCGTGCCCCCGGGAACGCCGGTCGCGGCAGCCGCGGGGTTGTAGTTGGCGACGTTGCTCTTGCCGCCGATCTGCGTGACACCACCGTTGCCGTTCTCGGCGTTGCCGCTGAGGAACGTGTTGCCCGTGAGGTCGAGGGGCTCTTCCTTCGCTGGCTCCTGCGTCAGCACCTTCTGCGCGTCGGAGGCGGCCGGCGGCGACGGAGGCGCCTCTTCCTTCGGCTGCTCCTTCACGACGGGGCGCGGATCGGGCTTCGGCTCTTCCTTCTCCGGCTCGGGCGGCGGTTCCGGCGCCTTCTCGGGCTCCTTCGCGACCTCGACTTCGTACGTCTGACCGAGACGCAGCGCGACGCTCGCGTGCACGTCACGCGCCCAGGACGCGAACGCGTGGAGGACGGCGGCTTGCACGGCGCCGACGGCGGCCGTTGCATGCAGCGAGACGGCGAGAACGGCGGCGCCGACCATGACGGCGATCGGGATGCGCGGCCCGAGCGAGAGCACGTTCGCGAGCGGATCGCGTGCGGGCGCGAAGCTCTTGCGCGCGCGCGCGGCTGCCGGTCCGTTCAGTGCCTTGTTCATTTCGGGTGCTGCTCCAGGGCTGTCGTCTCTACGTCTCGTGCAACTACTCTGCCCGCGCGCCGCGCTACTTCGGCGCGTTCGGCGCGAGCTGGGGGGCGGGGACGCCGGGCGCGACCGGCGAAACGCCGAAGGCGATCTTCGCGACCTGCGCCTGCTTCAAGAGGTCGAGCACGTGGATCACGCGCCCATGGGGAACCGAGCTGTCCGCTTTGATGATGGCGCGGAGCTCGGGGTTCTTCTCGCGCGCGCCGCGCGCCATCGCGAGGATGGCGTCGTCGCCGGGGACGGGCTTCGCGTCGACCTGCGTCGTGCCGTCCGCGGCGAGGGAGATGCTGAAGACGGTCTGGATGTCTGCGCCGCTCGCCGCCTTCGGCAAATCGAGCGGGACGGACTTCGAGACGATGAGCTTCGCCGTCACCATGAAGATGATGAGGAGAACGAGGACGATGTCGACGAGCGGGGTGACGTTGATCCCCGTGATCGCGTCGTCACCGCTGTCTTGTGCGCCGCCTGCCACGATCGCGCCTCCTAGTTGTCGTCCGCGTCTTTGGCGGCGCGCGCGCCGGCCTTGCTCGGCCGGTCACCGCGCGAGGCCGCGGTCTCGATGGCCGACTCGACGTCTGCCGTGCCCGCCCCCGTCGCCTTGAGATGCGCGAGGAGGACGTGGCTGAGCGCGTCGGTGTTCGCGAGCGTCGCCTTCACGATGCGCTGGAACCAGTTGAATGCGGCGACTGCCGGGATGGCGACGAGGAGACCGACCGCCGTGGCGACGAGCGCCTCGGAGATGTTGGTCATGACCGCCTCGGGAGCGACGGTGCCCGCGCCGGGCGCTGCACCGGCGGCGGCGGGGCCCTTCTGCTTTCCGAGCTCGTCGAACGCGCCGACGATGCCGATGACGGTGCCGAGGAGGCCGATGAACGGCGCGTTGTTGCCGAGCGTTCCGAGGAACGTGAGGCGCTTTTCGAGCTTCTGCCGCTGGAGCGCGCTCGCACCGAGCATCGCCTCTTCGGCGGCCTCGCTGCCCATGCCCGCTTCGACGATGCCGGCGATCACGACCGCCGCTTCCGCGCTGGGGGAGGCCTCCAGGCGCTTCCGCGCGCCGTCGAGGTCGCCGCTGCGGAGGAGCCGACCGAGGTCGCGCATCAGGGTCGGGATGTCGTCCCGGAGCGACCAGTACAGCCAGAAACGCTCGAGCATGACCGCGAGCGAGACGACGCTGAGGACCAACATCAAGATGAGGACCCAGCCGGCCCCTAGGCCGACCATCGCGCTCTTCACTCGCTCGATCATTCTTCCTCTGGCTTCGGCTCTCCCTCGCGGGAGGCGTCAATCACGGTAAGCGCGTCCGCCAAGACGGTCGTCGCGTAGGCCCCTTTGGGTAGCACAAAGCAAACACGCAGCGAGGCACTCTGTTCCCGATTATCGCTTTCAGGAGGCGCGGGAACACTTGCAGAATCCATCACTTGCTGAAGCGTCTCGCACGTCAGCTCGGTGACATGCAGGCGCAGCGCGCGGCGTGTGCCCTCACCGAGAACGCGTGCACGCTCGAGGTCGACGCCGTCGAGGAAGGGCTGCGCGAGACGCTCTTCCAGCGCGCGGACCTCGCCCTCCGGCATGCGCATCTTCGCGCCGACGATGGGCCCGGTCGGGCAGAGCTCGCCGCGCAGCGCGCGCTCGCGGTCGGCCTGAACGTCCGCACAGAGGAAGATGCCACCGGTGTCCTCCTTGCGAAGGAGGTCGCCTGCGAGGGGCAGGGTCCACGTGCCGTCCGCCACGCGCGCCTCGAGGACGGCATTGAACACGGCGGACTGCAGCGCGGAGAACTGGAAGCGGCGGAGGCGCGGGTCACCCGGTGCGCGCTCTTTGCCCGTGAGCCATGCCCGCGCGCGCTGCGCGTTGTCGCCCTCGCGCCCGAAGCGCTGGACGCCGAACGCATTCGGCACGCCATCCTTCGCGATTCGCGCGAGCGCCGCCGTGATGGTTGGAACGTCGGTCTCCGCCACTCCGCGCACCACGAGCTCGAAGCGGTTCCCGCGGAGGTGACCCGTCTTCAACTTGTTGACGTGCCGCTTCGCCTCGAGCACGCGGATGTTGTCGAGGGCGAGCTCTTTGGCGCGCGTCTCGAGGTCCTTCTCCTTCGGCGGAGCCGGCACGCTCACCCACTGCGTGGTGAGCGCGACCTTGTCTTTCATCCCGGCGATCCCGACGTCACGCATCTCCATGCCGAGCGCGCGCGTGATGGCGCGCACGGCCGCGTCCGTCGTCAGGTTCTTCTTCTCGATGTGAAGGTAGAGGTGCGTGCCTTCGCCGCTCGGCTCGTAGGCGGGAATCTCGTGGACGACGAAGTCCTCGGGACGTGACTTGATGCGACCGTTCGGCTTCGCGCTCACGTCCGACGCTTACTACATCGCGCGTTGGGCGTCCTCGCGTCGTTCTCCACGCGACTCTCCTCAAGGAATCACCCGAGCCTGCCGTTGAGGAGTGACGAGGCAGCCACTGCCGGAGAGACCTGATCGTCCCGATCCCGGGCGGTCCGCGCGTCTCCTCCGATGCTCCCCGTTCCCCGAGGACGCCTGTATGGACGAGTTGAGGTCTTCAGAGTCGCCGCGCGCAGCCGTTGTCTCCGAGGTGAGCTCGTTTGCCCGCGCGCGCGACATCATGCTCGAGGAGGCGGCAGCGCTCTTCGCCGAGCGTCCGTTCGGCGACTCGCGCGCTCTTTCGAGCTCCGTCGTCCAGACGACGACGCTTCTCGGCGCCATTGGCTTCGGTTGTCCCGGCATGCGGGGCGCGGTCGCGATGCTCGGCGACCTGCCGCTCTGGCGGGCGCTCGCGATGCCCACGCTCGGCGACGACGTGCCGGACGGCATGCTCGCCGATTTCGTGGGTGAGCTCTGCAACCTCCTGATCGGCCGCTTCCGCAACCGGCTGCTCCGCATCGGGATCGACGTCGTCTGCTCCACGCCGACTGCGGCGAAGGGAGCGAACCTGGAGCTCGCGCAGCTGACCGACTCCACCAGCGTCTGGCATGCGCTCGTCACGCCGGGGGGCGTCGTGCACCTTCGTTTCGACGCTTCGTTCGCGCCGGAGTTCTGCTTCGACGCTCATATGGACAAGGCGGTCGAACCGTCCGACTCGATGGTGATGTTCTGATGGAGGCCGCCGTGAATCCGACCGTGCTGCTCATCGACGACTCAGCGTCCGTTCGCCTCGAAGCGCGCCGTGCGCTCGAGCCGACGGGCTTCACGATTCTCGAAGCCTGCGACGGCCTCGAAGGCCTCGAGCGCCTCGAGAAGAGCGACGTCGCTCTCATCGTTTGCGACGTGAACATGCCCCGCATGGGCGGTCTCGAGTTCCTCGAGGCGCTCGTGCTCAAAGACAAGAAGCCGCCGGTCCTGATGCTGACGACCGAGGCGCATCCGCAGATGCTGCAGCGCGCGAAGGCGTCCGGCGCGAAGGGCTGGATCGTGAAGCCCTTCAAGCCCGAGCTCCTCGTCGCCGCTGCGAAGAAGATCACGAAAAAATGAAGAGCATGGCGGCAGGCGAGCTCGACAGCGGACAGCCCCGCGTCATCCTCATCGAGCCCGACGCAGACGGGCGCGAGGTCCTCGCGCGTCGCCTCCGTGCGCAGGGCTTCTCGGCGGATGCCGTCGGTGATGGTGCTGCCGGCGCTGCGCTCGCCTTGGCCGACCCGCCCGCCGCCATCGTCTGCGACCTCTGGATGCCGGGCGTCTCCGGCGTGCAGATCTGCCGCCTCCTCCGGGCCGAGCCCGCGACCGCCGACGTGCCCGTCATCCTCCGGGCCGAACGCGACGACGCGCGGAGTCGCTTCTGGGCCGCGCACGCCGGAGCCGCCGGGCTCGTGGCGAAGGGCCGAGTCGGCGAGCTCGTTCGCATGCTCGCCGCGGTCGCCAAGCGCGATCCGGCGGACGACACCTTCTTCTTCCAACTGAGCTCCGGCTCGCGCGACGTCGTCGAGCGCATCGCCGAGCATCTCGACCGCGCGCTCTGCGAATCGGTGATCGCGTCGGAGGTTCGCGCGCTCGCGAGCGCCGCCAGCTTCGAGCGTCTGTTCGACGTCCTGTCGCAGCTGCTCTGCCAGCTCGTCTCGTATCGCTGGCTCGCGATCGCGACGGGTGATGGAGAGCGACTCGCGATTCACGCGAATCCTCGCTGCGCGTCGGCCTCCGAAGACGAGGCGCGCAAGGCGCTGGGAGGCGTCCTCTCCGCCGACGCGCTCCGCATCGAAGACGACGACGCGCAGTCGAGCGGCGACGGCCCGGTCGTCGTCGTCGACATGACGCTCGGTCACGGCGTCATCGGCCGTCTCGCCGTCGGTCTCGAGAAGGACGATGCGGATGCGCGCGGCGTTTTCGAGCTCGTCGCCCGCGAGCTCGTCGGTCCGCTCCGCATCGCGCTCCTCGTCGAGCAATCCGAGCACCGCGCGACGAGCGACTCGCTGACGAACCTGATGAACCGTCGCGCCTTCGACGCCGCGCTCTCGCGCGAGATGGTCCGCGCGGACCGCACGCGTCAGCCGCTCAGCGTTCTCGTCGTCGACGTCGATCACTTCAAGATGGTGAACGATCGTCGCGGTCACGCGGCGGGCGATGCGGTGCTCGCGATGCTCGGCCGCGTCCTACCCGAGCACGCGCGCGAGTACGATCTCGTCGCGCGTTGGGGCGGGGAAGAGTTCGTCGTCGCGCTACCCGGGGCCGACGTGGCGGCGGCACGGTCGGTCGCCGAAAGACTTCGTCTCGCGGTCGATCACGCCGTCGTGCGCGACTCGGACGGCGAGCCGCTGAGCGTCACCATTTCCGTCGGCGCTGCCGAACGCGCGTTCGGGGAGGGAGCTGCGGCGCTGTTCGAGCGTGCGGACCGCGCGATGTACGCCGCCAAGAAGGGTGGCCGCAATCGCGTGTGCGTCGCCGGCGAGGACGTCGACGCTCCGCCGGTCGCGCTCGCGTCCTGACGACGCGAGTGCCTCGGTCACATCCCTATTTCGTGCGCCATGACGTCTCGCGGGCTGCGGAACGTCTGCTGCGGCGAGTACGCGAGGAAGTTCGAAACGCGTGACGTGTAGAGGCACGCGTAGTCGTCGACCTGCTTGCCGAAGCTCGATTGCTCGTTGCCTTCTTTGAGGAGCGAGCCCCAATAGGGATGAAAGCGGAGGTCGATGCGCCGCTCGAGCGCCGTCACCTCGGCTTCGATCTGTCTGAGTTTGCCGCGAATGCGCTCGACCGCGCGCTTGAACCGCATGCGGTCGGCTTCGAGCTCCGCGCCCGTCGAGCCGTTGCCGTTCGCCGGCTTGTGCTCGATCTGGCGCGTGAGCTCTTTGATGCGCGCCTGGTAGTAGCGAAGGTCGTCCTCGAGGTGCTCGCGCTGGTCGTCGAGGAGCTCGATCTGCTCGAAGTCGTCCTTGCACGATTCGTAGGCGGCGATCTCCGTCTCGAGCTCCTGCATGATCATCACGGTGCGCCACGCGCTGTCCTTCTTGGAGCGAAGGATGTCGCCGTAGATGTGATCGCCGACGTAGAGGACCTCGTCGCCCGTCGCGCCGATCATGCGCTCGACGTCGGGGAGGTTGCCGCCTTCGTAGATCTTCCCGCGCTCGAGCGGCGGCTGCGCCGGCTTCGTGCTCTCGCCTTCGCGCTCGAGGAGCGGGCGGCGTTCGGTGAAGAAGAGGGGCTTCGTCGCCGCGACGATGACGACGTCGAAGAAGTTCTGCCACTTCGGGTACTCGCTCATCGCGCCCCCGAGCAGGAACGTCATCATCTTCTCGGTGTACTCGGCGCGCGAGTTCGTGAGGAGGAACAGCTTCTTCCCGGCGCTTCGCAGCTTGTGCAGCGCCGGCGCGAGGTTCGGATCGCGGTGCACGAAGTGCGGGAGGTTCGAGGAGACCTCGTCGAGGATGGTGCCGTCGCGATGCGCCTCGTCGATGCACTCGCGGATGTCGGTGAAGAGCTTCGCGTAGTCGATCGCGTAGCCCTTCTTCTCCATCGCGTCGACGAGCGCGGCATACGTGGCGACCTCGCTGAGCGCGTACAGCGTGTCGATCCAGTGGTACCGCGGCGTGGCCGGGCGGATCTTCTTCGAGTGATACAGCGTGCGGAGCTCCTCTTTCGTGAGCTCGCGGAAGCCGTGGTAGCCCTTGTTCACGTGCTTGTAGCGGTCCATCTTCAGCACGTGCCCGAAGCGCTTGTCGATGAGCAGACCGCGCACCGGGAACTGCGTCGACACGGGGACCGTCTTGATGAACTCCGGGTACCCGCGCTTGATCAGCTTCGCAATCGTCGCGCGGATCGAGAGGTCGTCCATGGCCGGCTGGTCGTAGATCGCCAGCGTGTAGTCCATGTCGAAGCCGACCCACGAGATCCCGCTCATCTTCAGATTGCGGTTACAGAACACGCGCGTCGGGCGCGGGATGCCCGGCCCGCGCGCATCGCGCGACGCGAAGTCGTCGAGCGGAAGGGCGAGCTGCTGGGTGTGAGGCGCTTCGCTCTGCTGGGCGGACAAGGGATCTTCGAGTGTTCCACGCCCGAGGCTCCCCGAGCAACCTCTCGTCGAGCGGCTCAGCTCAGCGCGGAGCCGCGGGCCCGTTCAGGAGCGCGACCGCCGCTTGGCATGCGTGCACGTGGGCGGCGCTCATCGCCGCGTCTGCCGGAGCGAGGCCGAGCCTCGTCACGTCGACGTGCGTGCGAATCCGGACGAGCGGCGCGCGCGCGTTGGCTCCCCACACGACGATGCGGACGAAGTGCGGCCGGTCTTCGACCTGCGGGAGCACCGCCGGCCTTCGCGTCGCGGTGAGGCTTCTGCCCACGTCCGGGGCCGCCATCCCCTCCGGCAGCTCGTCGACGACGGCGACGAGCGCATCGGCACCCGCGGCCGTTCGCGCGAGAGACAGCGCGTTCGGCGTGCGCTGCACGTACTCGTCCTCGAGGCGCCGCACCCAGAGGTGCCCGTCGGCGTTCGCGACCTCGTCCGCGAACGACCGCGAGAGCGGCCGGAGACCGGCATGCACGGCCGCAAGAGGCAGCACGTCGTGCGTCGCGTCCTCGAAGAGAGCGCCGTTGATCCAGAACCGCGTTGCCGCGGCGCGAACGTCCGGAGGCGCGTCGCTCGCCGGAGGTCGCCGGAGGCAGAGCACGAACGCATCCTTCTCCGAACGACGTACCGCCCCGGCCAGCGCGTCCAGCCGCGCGATCTCGGGCTGCGCGGCGCGCACGTATGGAAGCGGCCGCTCGAGGACGGCAACGCGAGCGACCTTCGCCGCGAGGTCGGGCGCGACGTAGTCACCGGGGTACGGCACGGCGGCCGCTTCGAGGAGCACGTCGTCCATCGCACCGACCAGCACGCGCGCGCGCTCCGGGAGCACGGCGCGTTCCTCGGCGACGGCTTCGAGGAGCGCCTCCTTGCGGCGTGCGACGTCCCACGAGACGACGAAGCTGGCGCCGACGGCGAAGAGCGCGACGGCGGCGACGGCGGACGCGACGTACTTCTCCGCGCGCGTGGGCGCGCGCAGCCCGCGGATGCGTTGCGTGAGGGGCATGCGATGGCTCCGAACAGATAGTGACGCTATCGATTGTGAGCTGGAATGGATACCTGAGCTATCGTTTTGTTCCCGTGCCCTCTGCGAACGCGCGAAACGTCGATCCCGACGGCAGGTTCACCATCCAGGAGCTCTCGCGCGCGAGCGGCGTGTCCGTTCCGAGCATCAAGTTCTACGTTCGCGAAGGCTTGCTGCCGGCGGGCGATGCGACGCGCCCGAAGCGCGCCTACTACGGCGCGGCGCACGTGAGACGACTCGCCGTGATCCGAGCGCTCCGCGAAGTCGCGGAGCTACCCGTCGAAGTGGTGCGTCGTGCGCTCGAAGCAGTCGATGCGGCGGCGACCGATTCGATCGACGTCATCGCCCCCGCGATCGACGCGCTCGAGCCTCGGCGCGCGACGGCGGGCGACGATGACACTCTCGTCTCGGCGCGAGAGGAAGTGAACGCGCTCTTCGCGCGTCACCGCATGGTGGTTCGCCGAGACGCGGGCTCGCGCGAGACGTTCGCGCGTGCGCTCGCGGCGGTGAAACGGCTCGGCCTCGAGGTCGGCCCGCGCGACCTCGATCCGTACGTGCATGCCGTGCGAGCGCTCGCCGCGGAGGAGATCGGGAGCGAGCGTTCGCGGACGCTCCTCCTCGGTGACAAGGAGGGAGCGCTCGAGATCGCGATCATCGGCTCTCTCTTGTTCGAGCCGATGATCGTCGCGCTACGCCGCGCGTTCCACGAGCACTTTGCGACCGCGCTCGTGCGACGGCCCTCCGCGAAGCGGGCGCGCGCCAGGCGCCGGCGCGCGTAGGGGATCTCAGAGCGCTTCGACGACCACTTGCGAGCGATCGGCAGCGCGCTCGGCGGCGGCTACCGAGAGCACGTCGTCACTGCCACGGAGGTCGGAACGGCGGAGGCCGACGGTCGCGAGGAGCGCGCGTGACGGCCGGAGCCCGAAGTCTCCGGCGTTCACGAAGAGGCGCCCGAGGTGCTCCGCGTACGCGCGCGCGAGCGTCGGGAACGGGATGTTGTCGAAGCGCTTCGCGCGGCGCCGGCTCGCGGCGGCCGACGCCATGAGCGCGGCGGTAAGGCCGTGGTACAGCGGGCGGAGGCGCCGCAAGGCGCTCGGATCTTGCCGCGCGAGGATGCGGCGGAGGAAGTGGACGTTCAGCGGGACGTGGAAGGATTCGTCACGCGTGAGGATCGTGAGCATCTGGCGGATCGCCGGATGCGGCTTCGCGGTGCGGAGCGCGAGCCGGTACGTCGTCGCGCCGATCGTCTCGAACATCAGGTTCGTGAGGACGATGGTCTCGTGCTTCTCGGCGCGTGCGTACAGCTTGTAGAACGTGCGCGTCGTCGGCCCCATCGGTTTGACGGTCCCGCCGAGATACGCGAGGAACTCGGTGAGGAGCTCGCGATGCCAGCCCTCTTCGTCGCCGTAGAGGCGGAGCGTCTCCGCCAGCTCGGGATCCCAGGTGGCGACCTCGTCCGCGATCTCGTGCGCCTGACGGAGACCGGACTCTTCGGCGCGGAACGCCGCATTGAAGAACGCGACCGCCGCCTGCTGCTCCTCGGGGCTGTCCCACACGACCGGCACCGAGAGGTCGAGCTTCTCGTCGTACATACGAGTCCGACGCTGCTTCAGCAGGCGGAGCCAGAAAGATGTCGGGCGATCGTCGACGGCGGCCAAGGTGGACAGTACCTAGTCGAATGTCGCCCTCGAGTCGACAGAAGGTCGCAGCGCGGGGGCTCGCCCGGCGCGTGGCAAATCGGGAGCACGCGGTCGCTCCCGGGGAGGGGCTCGGCGATGAGGACGATCCGTGAGCGGCTCGGCCGGCGTCGCGCGGGGCTCGCGCGCTAGGCGGAAGGCCGAGACCGCGCCGTCAGTTGACCGAGCCGGAAGGGAAGCTCTTGCAGGCCTGATCGAACGTCGCGAGCGCCTTCGAGAGCCCGTCGGTCAGGTTGCCCGTGCAGATCGAAGCGAAGATCCCGTTCTTGCCGACGTCACCGACGAAGCCTCGCAGGCGCTTCGCCTCCTGCGCCTCGCCGAGACCGGGCGACTCGCACTTGCCCGGGCCGGGACCGGCGATTACCGCCGCGGCCCATCGACCGCGTTCGCCCTTCACCTTGTCGAACGCGGGCGGGTATTCGGCCATCGGCCGCTTCAAGTTCCCGTCACCGCCCGCGCTGCCCTCGTCCTCGTCGGACACGATGACCATCGCGAGGAGCGCGTCGTCGCGGAGGAAGTTGGCGCCGGCTGCGGTGTTCGATTTGTCGGCGATGCGCTCGCGGACACTGAGAAGCGCCGATTCGAGAGGCCGCTCGGTGCCGCTGCCGTCGACGCCGACCTGGGCGCGGCACGAGAAGAAGCCGGGCACGTCACCGTCGGCGCGCTCGAGCCACGGCCGCGCGGGACCGGGCGAGCAGCCCTTCGGCGCGTCATCGCCGCGCGCGGCGCGGAAGCGCCCCTTGTCCTTCGCGTCGTCGCTCGTCGTCAGCGCGACACGGAAGTCGAGCGACTCGCCGCTCTTCGTCTTGTAGTCGCTGATCACCTTGATGAACTGCGGGAAGTTCGCGGCGAGGTTGTCCTGCTCTTCCTTCATCGAGCCGGAGTTGTCGATCACGAAGACGATATCCATCTTCTTGCACTCGTCGGGCTCCTTGGCGGCGCCGCTCGCGCCGCTCGCCCCGCCGCTCGTGCCGCCTCCGAAGGGGCCGCTGGCCGAGCCGCTCGAGCCGCTCGAGCCGCTCGAGCCGTCGCCGTTGCCGAAGCTGCTGTCGTCGGGCGCGGAGCTGCTGCAGGCGAGCCCTGCGAGGGTGATCACGGAAGCGGCGGTGACGGTGAGCAAGCGAACGCGCGTCATGCCCGGAAAGGTAGCATCCCGCGCGGGCATCGCAGCCACGCGATCGCCTGGTTTTTTCGAAGCGGTATGGATCCCTCAGGCGCGGCATGCGCCCCTCAATCGGCGGTACAGCACGCGCGGAAACGTCGCCCGTGCGTGCACCGCGGGTGCGGGGTCGCGCGCCCGCAGCGGACGCGCGTCGATCCAGGTGTCGCGCCACGCGTCAGCGATCGAGGCCATGCTCGCGCAGGAACGCGGCGAGCTCCGGGTCGTCCTTCGTCATCGGACGCATGTACTCGCCGATGCGCGTTCGCTTCCACCACGCGGGGGCGCCGTCGACGAGCTCGCCGCGACGTGTGAGCTCGTAGCGGTAGAGCTCGGCGCGGACGAAGCGCGGCGGAGCATCGGCGAAGGGGTCGCGTGCGAACAGCGGGCGCACGGCCGGCTCGCCGCGAAGCAGCGCATGCGCGAGCGCGCCGAGCCACGGCTCGTCTTCGTACGTGGCCATCGCCGCGAACCACATCTGCCAGTCGAGCCGGTAGTGCCATGGGCTGACGAGGCACGGACGTCTTCGTACGTCGCCCGGCTTGCAGGGCAGCTCGTACGCCTCCCAGCGCGTCGCGTCCGTCACCGCTTCGTCGCGCGTGCCCTCGAGAACGACCTCGTGCCTCACGCGCGTGACCGAGCCGAAGGCCCCGTACGTGTTCACGAGGTGCAGGGGCTCGAACGAGGCGTTCATTGCCTGCTCGCTCGAGAGCAGGTTCACCATCGGCGCGACGCTGAGCACGGCGACGACGACGGCGTAGGCTCGCGCGACGCGCACGTGCGCACGCGACGGCAAAGCTTTCGCGCGTGCGAGCAGCCGCTCCCGGAGCTGCCCCGGGAGGGCCCGCGCGAGGAGCTCGTCGTCGAAGCACGCGAGCGCCGGCACGATCGTGAGCCAGTTGAGGAACGACAGATTGCCGCTCACGATGAGCAGCACCTGGAACGCGACGAAGAGCGCGCCCGCGGTACGGCGCGCGCGCCGTGGTCCTACGACCAGGAGCGGCGCCCCGAGCTCGACGACGTGGTTGAAGAGAACGCCGACGACGTGGAAGCTCCGCGGCATCTGGTGCAGCACCCAGCTCACCGGGCTCGGGTTCGGCTGCGTCTCGTAGTGGTAGACGAGGCAGGTGAGGTCGCGCCAGCACGGGTCGCCGCGCAGCTTGATGAGCCCCGCGCCGAGCATGATGCGGACGACGAGCCAGCGGAGGAGCCACACCGCAATCGGCGGCGGTGGCGCTGAAGCGAAGGGGCGCACGCTGCGCAACGGGCAGAGCAGCGCGCCGAGCATGCCCGTCTCGAGGAGCTGGATCTCCCAGCCGAAGCCCCAGAACGTCTGACCGATGTTCGAGAGCGAGAGCTGGAGCGCCCAGAGCACCAGCATCACACCGGCGTTCGTGACACCGAGGACGACGCTCGCGGCGAGGAGCGCTCCGAGCGCGCACGTCGCGCGGAGCATCACGTCAGAGGCCGAGACCCAGAAGATCGAAGGCACGCGCAAGAACGCGATCGCGGGTGAGCCGAGGATCGCCGCGACGCGCCGCAGCCACACCGATGCGGGCAGGAGCCCGTGCTCACCGACCAGCGCGGGCGCCTGGGTGTACGCCGACGCGAACGCGACGAAGTAGACGACGCCGAGCAGGCGAAGCACGGCCCAACGGACGAGCAGGAACGACGAACCGTCGTCGAGCCACGCACGAATCCGCGAGCGCGGCACGAACGCCGAGACGGCGGCGTCGAGCTCGGCGTCGGTTGCAGATGGCTGCGGCGCGGTCATCGGGGGCGCGGGAGAGTACCGGTCGCCCCGAGGGCTTGCCGATTGTTCGATGACGATCTAAATAGACGGCTATCGAACAATGCCGAAGGCCGACGCCCATGAGCCAGAGGTCACCGCGTTTGCCGCGCTCGCGGATCCCACGCGGCGCAAGATCTTGAAGTTGCTCCGGTCGAGCTCGAAGACGGCCGGAGAGATCGCCGAAGCGTTCCACCTGACGAAGCCGACGCTGTCGCACCACTTCCGGGTGCTCCGTGCAGCAGGGCTCGTCCGCGCGGAGCGCCGCGGCACGAGCATCGTCTACACGCTGCAGACGAACGTGCTCGAAGACCTCGCGACCGAGATCATGGAGCTTGCCTCGCCCCGTGCGGCGAAGGCAGGCGCGAAGAAGAGCCTCGCGTGAAGCATTGGAGGGTTTCTCGATGAACGTCCGACGTTTCGATGCACTCGCGTTCGTCACCGTCACCGCCGCCGCCGGTCTGTCGGTCGCCCTCTACGGGCGTCTTCCCGTGCGCATGGCGACGCATTTCGATCTCGCGGGCAACCCGAATGGGTGGATGCCGCGGGCCGTCGGGGCGGCGTTCTTGCCGGCGGTCGCCGTCGTCCTATGGGCCGTGATCCGCTTCGGGCCGCGTGCGCTGCCGGCGTCGGAGCAGCGCCGCCTGCCGGAGGGGCAGCGCGCACTCTTCGCGGCGCTGACCGCATCGTTCGTCGTCGTCGTGCACGCGATGCTCCTCTACGTTGCCGTCGTGCCCGGCGCGGAGCCGACGCGCGCGGTGTGGATCGCCGCGGGCGCGCTCTTCGTGGCGCTCGGGCTCGCGCTGCCGCGCGTGCGGAGAAACGCTCTCGTGGGCGTGCGTACGCCATGGACGCTCCAGTCCGACGAGAACTGGGCGCGAACGCAGCGTCTCGGCGGCGGAGCGCTCGTGCTCGCGGGCATCGTTGCGGCGGTCGCAGGGGTGGTCGGCGGTGCGGTGTCGAGCATCGTCGCGATCGCGGCGCTCGTCGCCGCGGGAGTCGTGCCCTCCGTGTACTCGCTGCTCCTCGCGCGAAAGAGCGACGCGCAGAGCTGAGCGGCATGAGCGAGCGCGCCGCGGGCGTTCCCGAGCGCGTTTTGCTAGACAGGCGAGGTTCGATGAAGCTCGTCGTCCTTCGCGCTGGTGACGTGACGCCTCCCGTCGCGATCCGACGCGGTGAGTTCGCATCCTGGATCCGCCGTGAAATCGGAGATGCATGGACCGGCGACTTCGCCGAGCACGACCTCCGGCGCGTCGACGAGCCGCTGCCGCGCCCGCGCGAGGTCGCCGCATTCGTCATCACGGGGTCGTCGAGCAGCGTCACCGAGCGCGCGCCCTGGATGCTGCGGACCGAGAAGTTCATCCGCGAGATTCGCGAGAAGGGAACGCCGCTCTTCGGCATCTGCTTCGGTCACCAGATCGTCGCGCAGGCGCTCGGCGGTCGCGTCGACAAAAATCCGCGCGGCCGCGAGATCGGCACGCTCGAGGTGCGGGTCGTTCCGCATGGCGCCCGAGACGCAATCCTCGAAGGCCTTCCCGACCGCTTCCTCGCGAACCACACGCACGTCGACACCGTCGTCGAGCTCCCGCCCGGAGCGCGCGTGCTCGCCGAGACCGATCTCGAGCGGCACGCGGCGTTCTCCGTCGGCGAGAAGGTGAAGTGCGTGCAGTTCCATCCCGAGATCGATGGCGACGCGATGCGCGGGTACGTCGAAGGACGCGCGCACCTCATCGCCGCCGAGGGGCGTGACCCGAGGCCGATCCTCGAGACCGTGTCCGACGCGCCGCATGGCGCTGCGACGCTGCGGAACTTCGTGAAGAACGTCGTCGTCGGCGGCTGAGCGCGCTTCAGATCCGTCGGCCGCTCGTGGGCGTCGCCGCCGGCGCGGACGCGGGCGCGCTGCGCACCGCTTCGTTCAGGCCGTTGATGATCTTCTCGTACATGACCTCGACGACGTCTTCGAGGTGACGCTTGCCGGTCTCGGTGGGGTTCCGCGGGTGCGCGACGCCGGCGAACTCGGCGATGACCTGATCGTCCGGCGTCATCCAGCGGCCGCGGAAGCGCACCGTGACGAACCGACCGATGTCGCCGAGGTTCGACAGCTCCGGTTCGACGCTGTCGAGGACGAGGACGACGCTGTCGTGGCTCTGCGGCGTCGAGAGCTTCGACCCGACGGCATTCGCGAATCCGTTCTGCAGCGTGGCGCGAAAGCGGTTGATGGTCACGCGTTCGAGCTCCACGTGATCGCGCACGCGCGAGACGTCGACGCTGTACTTCGGCCCACCGGCCGGGACGACGACGTTCGGTCGCGGGTTCACGGCGCCCACGGTCATCGAGCAACCGGTGAGGGCGAAGAAGGCGAACGCGAGCGACGTGAGACGGACGAGAGAGTTCATGTTCTGCTCCGGGACGGACGGACGCGGTCTTCCGCGCCCTCGACCTCCCAGAGCCGCGATGGCGGCGGCGGTCGCGGATTTTTTTTTTCTCCGCGTGCGCCGAGCGCGAACGGGGGCAGCGCCGCGGCTGCGGGCCACGCTGATCGGCGCGCGCGCATGCTTCATGATGGCGGCATGCTCGATCTCTATACGTGGCACACGCCGAACGGCCGGAAGGTCCCCATCCTGCTCGCGGAGCTCGGAATTCCGTACGAGCTCCACCTCGTCGATCTCGGCAAGGACGAGCAGAAGCGCCCCGAGTACCTGGCCATCAACCCGAACGGAAAAATCCCGGCGCTCGTCGACGATGCCGGGCCAGGCGGCGAGCGTGTGGTCCTCTTCGAGTCGGGGGCGATTCTCGAGTACCTCGCGACGCGCGCCGGGAAGCTTCTTCCCTCCGACCCGCAAGGGCGCGCCACGGTGATGTCGTGGCTGTTCTGGCAGGTCGGTGGCCCGGGGCCGAACTTCGGTCGCCTGAAGGCGTTCGGCTCGGGCGAGCCGGGCGACGCAAAGGCGTTCGGCGTGTTCGACAAGGAAGCGCGACGCCTCACCGGCGTCTTGGACGCGCAGCTGCGCGGGCGCACGTGGATGGCGGGCGAGTACTCGATCGCGGACATCGCCACGTATCCTTGGTTCGCGATCCTCGCCGAAATCCACGCGCCCGCGCTGGAGGGAGCGGCGGAGGTGCGCGCCTGGATGAAGCGCATGGCGGAGCGGCCTGCCGTGCAGCGGGGCATGAAGCTCGAGAAGTGACGCACGAAGCGTAGAGGCGTGCTCGTCACGCGCGAAGGGTTGCGCAGTGGAGCCGCGGGCGGCGCGAGCGAGCGTCGCGAACGGCGCGCTTATGCGTGTAGTGTGCAGGTATGCGAGGGCTGCGCGCCTCGATCGCGAGTGAGCACGAGCGGTGCGCGACGGTGCGCGGGGCGAGCTCGCGAATCGTCGCGCGCAGGTTGTGCGCAGCGACGTCGTATCGAGGAGTTCGACGCCGCGCATTCGTTGGCAAGCGACGTGCTCTTGCGCGCCGTCCATGATGCGAACGACCCTCCTTCGATTTGCTCCGCTCTGTCTCGCTGTCGCCCTCGCCGGTTGCGCCGCGTCGGACGGCTCACCCGGCGACGACGCGATTACTCCGCAAGAAGTTGCCGAGGGCGAGGCGTGGGCGGCCGCGAACGGAGACGAGCACGACGACGACGAGACCTCCGCCTCTTCGGAACAGCCCGGAGTGGAGGTCGACGACGATGTCTCCGTCGCCACGCCGGCGGAAGACAGCACGCCGTTTCTCACGCCGGAGGAGCTGCGCGAGCCGCCGGAGGAGCCGATGCCGCCCGGGCAGGTGGACGTGGACGGCCTCTCCCAGACCCAGAGCTGTCACAAGGCGACCGGCTACCGACGCGGTAAGGCGTTCACGATCTGCATCACGAAGGTCGACGGCAAGTGGGTCGAAGTGAACACCGCGCGCGCGTATCTGCGGATGCGCAAAGCGGCCCGCGCACGCGGCGTTTCCCTGCGCGTGAACAGCGGATTCCGCACCATGGCGCAGCAGCGTTATCTCTACAATTGCTACAAGACGAAGCGTTGCAACAACGGCAACCTCGCGGCGCCGCCCGGCTACTCGAACCATCAGAGCGGCAAGGCGCTCGACCTCAATACGAGCGCGCGCGGCGTGTATTCGTTCCTCACGAACAACGCGAAGAAGTACGGCTTCCGTCGCACCGTGCCTTCGGAGAGGTGGCACTGGGAGCGCTGACGCTGCCATAGTCCCGCGCGTGATCGCGCTCGGGACGGTGGCCCTTCTCTTTGGTGTCGGCGCCGTCGGCGGGGCACTCAACTCGGTGGCGGGAGGCGGTAGCTTCCTCGTCTTCCCGACGATGCTCTTCGCGGGCGTCCCGCCCGTGATGGCGAATGCGACCACCGCGGTGGCGCTGTGGCCGGCGAGCGTTGCGAGCGCCGTCGCGTATCGAAACGAGCTGCCTCGCGAGCGTCGCACGATGATCGTGCTCTCGCTCGCGAGCGCGCTCGGCGGTTTCGGCGGCGCGCGGGTGCTCCTCGCGACCAGCGACGAGACGTTCACGAGGATCCTGCCGTGGCTCCTGCTCCTCGCGACGACGGTGTTCACGTTCGGTCCGCGTGCGACGCGGCGCGAGCAGAAGCGGCCGCTGCACGTGCCGCTCGCGGCGGGCGCCGTGGTGCAGCTCGCGATCGCCGCGTACGGCGGCTACTTCGGCGGCGGCATGGGCATCCTGATGCTCGCGACGTTCACGCTGATGGGCATGACGAACATGCACCCGATGAACGCCCTGAAGGCGGTGCTCGGCAGCGTGATCAACGGCCTCGCGAATGTCGCCTTCGTGCTCGCGAAGAAGGTCGCGTGGTCGGTCGCAGCGCCGGTCCTGGTGGGCTCGGTCGTGGGCGGCTTCTTCGGCGCCGCGTACGCCCGCCGTGTGAACCCGAAGAAGGTCCGCGCGTGCGTTCTGGTGTTTGCGTGGTCGCTGACGGCGTTTTTCTTCGTGAAGACGTATCGGTGATCGGGGGACGGGGCGTGGGCGCGGCGCGTGGCGTCGCGGCGTGCGGATGCGGACGCGGACGCGGATGCGGACGCGGACGCGGATGCGGATGCGGATGCGGACGCGGATGCGGAAGCGGATGCGGATGCGGACGCGGATGCGGATGCGGATGCGGACGCGGATGCGGATGCCGTCGCGGACGCCGGAGCGGGACCCCGATGCGAGCGCCTATGCAGAAGCGGACGTGCGTCCGAACGTCTAGGCGGATGACGCCGATGCCGACGTCGAATGTATGCCGATGTTCGCGTCGCAGCGCGTCGACGCCGACGCGGATGCGGATGCCGTCGCGACCCCGAGATGGGGCGACGCCGACGTTGCAGCATCTCGACGCCGACTTGGTCCGAATGCCGGCGGCACGTGCGAACGTCTAGGCGGCTGCGATTGCGGCTGCGGTCGCGGAGTGGATTCGGTCGCTGCGGATGCGATGCGCGTGCCGATGAGGATTCCGGGCGCGCGTGCCGATGAGGATTCCGATGCGCACGCCGATGAGGATTTCGGGCGCGCGTGCCGCGATGCAGATGCACTGGCGGCGTCGGATGCGGAACGTGAACAGAACCCGCGCGCGCGTAGGCCGGTGCCGACACAACTTCCTTCAGGTGGCGGAGCACCGCCGGGCGCGATTCACGCGCGCCGCATGCGGCCGCCCGAACGCACGCGGCGCACGCGGCGCACGCGCCCGCTTGGTGCTGCCGCGCTGCCGCGGGGGGAGAACAAACCCGACGCAGACGCGACGCTGCACGCGCCGCGCGCACGATCAGCCCGGCAGGCTCGGTCGCTCGCCGGGATGGATGAGGCCGTGCTTCTGCCAGAGCGTCCCGAGCAAGCGCGTTCGCGCTTTCTTCACCGGTGGAGGTTCGTCGGGAAGCTTGCGATGCGCGACCCAGCCCTCGAACCACGCGGCCGACGAGCACGGGTCGATCCGCGGACGCCCATCGGTAACGCGGTAGTGCTTCTTGTAATTGGCGAGGACGTACACGAGCGCGTTCCGGACCTGCCGTGGCGTCTTGAGATCGCGACGATGGTAGCGATCGCCCCACAGCTTCCCGCGCGACCGGCCTAGCGCGCGATTGAAGCGAAGCGCCGCGCGGATCATCAGGCTCCGCATCCCGCGCGTGAGCGCCGCGTGATCGTCGGCCTCGACGAGGGCATGCACGTGGTCGTCCTGCACCGAGTAGTCGACGATGCGGAAGTCTTCGTAGCGCGCATTCGTGGCGCGAATG